>ERZ1292629.1295-Hain-H43-01um-R1-1295-length-24881-cov-5_pt1 | contig 24881 bp, 22 predicted proteins | sample MGYA00564399_ERZ1292629 | MGnify/ENA primary metagenome ERZ1292629 (study PRJEB36523, sample SAMEA6512636) | groundwater metagenome | collected 2019-01-08 | study: AquaDiva: Metagenomics assemblies of 32 groundwater samples
TATTATACATCGCAAATTTTCTTCCAATCCACGACGGCCAAGTGACTTCATTTGGAGTCGATAGTGTTGGACCGACCATGAAGGTTGGGTATTCAGCGGAAACAAGTCAGGCATTCCTGAAGTTTAATACACCAATAAATTCTTCAAGCGTTATAAGCGCTAAATTGAGATTATACAAGGACTCTTCAGCTCAAAGCCACGATTTTTACAGTATGCCTGACTACGGCACCTTAGGCCCCGAAGACACTAACGAAAATAATAAAATCTTTATTAAACGGGTTTCCACTAACAGTAATTATATAGAACTTGATGTCAAAAATTTTATTTCCTCTACAACTACCGCTTTCAATATAAGGCATTCGCTTCAACCGCCTGGATCCAACGTACTCTATTACACTTCCGAGTATTCTGACGCAAGCAAGCGACCGGTTTTGGAAATTCAGTCATACGGAAGGCCGTATCTTTGCGGCGACGCTGATGGTTCTGGGGCAGTGGATATTTCGGATGCTGTATATTTGATTCAGTATATTTTTACAGGCGGGTCAGCGCCAAATCCTCTTCTTGCTGGTGATGCTGATGGAAGTGGAGCAGTTGATGTTTCTGACGCTGTTTATTTAGCGCAATATATTTTTGCAGGTGGGCCAGCGCCGTGTCAGCCGAGAGCGGAATATAAGAAAATCGGAGATGGATGGAATTATAACCAAACTATGGATTATCTTAAGAATCTTCAGAATAAATCTATTAAGCCGAAGATCCAGGGAACCTCTGCTTCCTTGATAGATTCTTTAAGAATTAATCTTTGGAAAATTATTGAGAGTGTTGATGAGTTTTTTAGATAATTTTTAACATGGAACCCTACGAAAAAATTGCGAGGATTTTGCGGGCGGATAAAGATTATATTGCTGAAATTAGCCGGAAATTTGAAGCGGCGACTGGCAAAAAAAATGTTTTAGACGCGCTCGTTGAGGAAAATGAAATTCTGGTTAAAGACCGGATGTTAAAGTTGGGGGTGGCGCAAGACGCGGATGCCAAGGATGTTTATGACGCTTTGATTTCTAAGATTGAGTCAGATGATAGACATATTTTTAAGGCGCTCGGTGAGCCCAACTGTAAGGTTGACGGGGATTGTCAGAATATTGGTGAGATCGCCAAGCGCGTGGTTAAACCGCCCAAAGGGTTTTTTATGAAATTGGATAAAGCCAGGGAATTTTTGATCAATCAACCGCCTCTAAAAATTATGGCGGCTTTGGGTTATGATTCAGTCGAAAAAATGCTGCAGACAGAAGATTTGCTCGAGGTCTATAGCGCGCTTAGATTTGTGGAGGGAAGCGAGTGGTTGAATGAAGTTTTTTTTAAGCAATATGAGACGCTCACACCCGATGATTTTGAAGAGAGAGAAATTGTGGTTAAGGCTTTAAGCGATAAGTGGGGTGGGGTGGCCGCGGAGTTTTTAAAAAAGAAAAAGCATAATATCAGCCATCTTAAAGAACTGGGCGTAGTATTTATTATCCCGGCGCTTGTCGGGATTTCCGGAGAGCTTTTAAGGATGTTTGTTTTGATTTTGCATTATCTCTACGAGGTACCGTTTTATTCCAGAATTTTCAGGGAGATTGTGGCTAATCGGCTGACTTTTTCGAGCAACTTAACTTCTTTGCTTCGGGGAGATGTGATTGAGCGGCACTTTCCAGATAGCGAGCGATCGCTGTGGTTGGTGGTTCAGAGATATTTGGCTAAAGACGACGAGAATGACTGGCGGCTTTTTGTGCCGCACATTAACCCCGAGGCCATTCATTGGACCAGAGCCGAGGCGAGTTTGGCGAATATCGGCGCGGAATTAAACGGGTTTGGGCCGGAACTGCTTTTCTGGGAGAATTTGGACTGGGTGGGAACTTATTTTAAAAATGAAATTGGTATTGATATTTTAGTAAGTTTTAATTTGGTGGATACAGTGATGTCGCTCGTCAAACAAAAAGACATGGTTAAATATCTTTACCATCATCAAGAGGCCCTGTGGAATCAGATTTATTTGGCTTATTTTGGTTATGAAGATTTATACAGGAAATCGAGTCAGTATATCTTGCAGGGGTATTTTGAGGTATAGGTATTCCGCCTTCGCCTGAAGCTGCGGACGGACGCGGTAGGTTTTAGGTGATAGGGGTAGAGATGTGATAGTAATACAATTACGACCAGGTGTTTTTTTATTGCTTTAAATTCTAAGATTTGTTATATTAGATGGCTTATGGAACTAACAGTTCAAAACAGGGAAAAATTGGGTAAAGCCAGCCGAATTTTAAAAAAAAGCGATTTAGTGCCAGCTGAAGTTTATGGCAAGGATTTTGTGAATCGCCATGTGGCGGTGGCTCTTCGCGATTTAAAAAATGTTTTAAGCAAGGCCGGAGAGAGTACGGTAATTAATTTGATTTTAGATAAAGAGAAATGGCCGGTTTTAATTCACGATGTTCAACGGGATCATTTATCGAGCGAAGTGATTCACGTTGATTTTTACAAAGTGAAAATGGGCGAAAAAATTAAAGTTCACGTGCAATTGGAATTTAAGGGCGAGGCGCCGGTGGTTAAAGATAAGTTGGGGATTTTAAATAAATCAGTTTCTGAAATTGAGATTGAGGCCTTGCCGAATGACTTGCCAAATAAAATTGAAGTTGATTTGAGCGTTCTAACCGAACTTGGAAAAAGTATTCATATTAAGGACTTAAAAATTCCAGCCGGAGTTAAAGTTTTGATTGATGCCGAAACAGTGGTGGCGACTGTGGTGGCGCAGAAAGAAGAAGAGAAAGTTGAACCAGTGACGGAGGTTTCAGAGGTGAAAGTTGAAGGAGAAGAAAAGAAAGCTGAGCGAGAAATGAAAAAGAAAGAAACAGAAGGAGATAAGAAGGTTTAGTTGGTCGGATTTTAAACGAAAACACGCTATCAATTTTCCCAGCGATAAAATTGCGCTTGCTCTCGGCCTCGCTCTCTCATTTCATTCGAACCATGCCCACTTTGGCCTGCGAGACAGTTTTCTTTATGAAATCCGACCTATCGACTTGGTAGTTTAAAAATTTAATGAGATGTGGTAACAAAATAGGGGTAGGTGTCGTTATATTCTTTTTGGATATGTTAGAATAGGTATGTAACATGCCTCGATTAAAGCCCGAGATATTAAGAGATATTAACTCTAGGAATTTAGGTAACACGCGGGATAATTTTGATAGTTTGCCAAAACTTCTTAATTTGAGTTATCAAAAAACTAGACGCTGGCCGGGAGTTGGTTTTTTTAAATTACTAATTTCTTTTTTAGCAGTTGTTTCTTTGGTTTTTGGATCAGTGACTGCTCCAACTTTATCGATTTTGGCAGCTAATGATGAGGCAGTTAGCGATAATGAGCGGCAGGTCTTAGAAGAAGAATTGCATCGACTCGAGGGTCAAATCGATGAATATGAAGATCAGATTGTTAATTATCAAAAACAAGGTAAAACCTTGAAAAATGAAATTGGTAATCTTGATAATAATATTAAAAAAATTAATCTTCAGATTAAAGCCATTAAATTAAACATGAATCAAATTGATCATAAAATTGGGGAAACCGAATATCAAATTGATACAACTCGGCAAAATATCGAGACCAATAAGAAAGCGCTTTCAAATACTCTGCTCAATCTTTATCAAAACGAAAGCTCTAGTTTAATCGAGCTTTTTCTTAAGAGTTCTAAAATTTCTGATTTTTTCAATGATTTAAACGATTTAACTTTACTTCAAAATAATCTTCAAGGATCGATCCAAAAAATCGCTGACTTGCAAGACCGGCTAGAAGAAGAAAAGAGTCAACTTTCAATCGCTAAGTCCGATCAAGAGACCTTGAAGATGTATCAAGAAACAAAAAAAGGAGATGCCGAAGTGATTAAAAGTCAGAAGAATAATTTACTGGGAGTTACCAAAAATCAAGAATCAAAATATCAAAGCTTGCTTCAAGAAAACAAAAAAAAGGCCGCCGAGATTAGAAGTCGGATTTTCAAACTTTTAGGTGGCGGAGAACTTACTTTTGAAGAGGCGTTTAAATTCGCTAAACTGGCCAGTCAGTCAACCGGAGTTGACGTGGCTATGATTTTGGCGGTTTTAGACAGGGAATCAGCTTTAGGCAAGAATGTGGGCCGATGCAGTTATCAAAAAGCGATGCATCCTAAAAGGGATACCCCGGCTTTTTTGGAAATTGTCGCTGAGCTTAAGATTGACCCTAATTCGGTGATGGTTTCTTGTGCTAATAGCGATGGAGCGTATGGTGGGGCCATGGGGCCGGCGCAGTTTATCCCTTCGACTTGGCAGCTTTATAAAGAAGGAGTGGCTAAGGTGACGGGTAATGATCCGCCTTCGCCCTGGAACAATGCCGATGCTTTTGTAGCCACAGCGCTTTATCTTAAAGAAGCTCAAAATCAGTGTAGTAATAGTTATTCCAATAAGACCAGCCAGGAGCGGTGCGCGGCGGCCAGGTATTATGCCGGAGGCAATTGGAAAAGGCATCTTTGGACTTATGGCGAGGCGACAATCACCAAAGCCATTAAATTTAGAGAGGATATTGAGTTGATTACGGGGTAGGAAGAAACTTAAAGTTTAAAGAGAGAAGCGTAAAATAAAAATTTAAAATTATGGTATCTAAAAAGACAGTATTAAAAAATGGTTTACGGGTGATTTTGGTGCCGCAGCCGTCTAACTTGGCGGCGACGGTTTTAATTTTGGTTGAAGCCGGTTCGGAATATGAGACCAAAGAAATTAACGGCCTCTCCCATTTTTTGGAACATTTGATGTTTAAAGGCACCAAAAATCGGCCAAAACCGGGCATGATTGCGCATGAGTTAGATAGTTTAGGGGCTGAATATAATGCTTTTACCGGCGGGCAATACACGGGTTATTACGCCAAGGTGGAGAAGGCGAAAATCGGGAAAGCAGTGGAGTTGGTTTCGGATTTATATTTAAACCCGATTTTTATCCCTGAAGAAATTGAAAAAGAAAGGGGAGTTATTATTGAGGAGATTAATATGTATGAAGATACGCCAATGAGAAGGGTGCACGAACTTTTTGGTTCTCTTTTATATGGTGATCAGCCGGCTGGGTGGGATATTGCAGGCCAGAAAGAGGTGATTAGAATTCTCCGTCAAGAACAGTTTAAGGAGTATCGCGAAAAACACTATGTGGCGCCAAAAACATTGGTGGTGGTGGCTGGGAATTTTGACGCTAAGAAAATCATGACCCAGATTAAAGCAACTTTTGGTTCTTTGAAAAAAGAGGAGGCGATTCAAAAGCCTAAGACAAAAGAAAGTCAGAGTCAGCCGGAATTAACAGTTAAGTTTAAGGAGTCAGATCAGAGTCATTTGGTTTTAGGAGTTAGGGCTTTTGATATTTTTGATAAGAGGCGATACGCGCTTCAGGTTTTGGCGGATGTTTTAGGCGGTGGGATGAGTTCTAGGTTATTCCACCGGGTAAGACAAGAGTTGGGTGCGGCGTATTATGTGCGGGCGGAGTCGGAACTTACTTTGGACCACGGTTATTTATCAGTGGCGGCTGGAGTAGATCACACTAAAATTGAGATAGTGATGAGCGCGATTTTGGAGGAGATGAAAAAAATGACTCAAGAATTAGTGGACGAGGTAGAGCTTAAAAAATCTAAAGATCATTTAATTGGCAATTTTATTTTAGGGCTTGAGTCGTCGGATGAGTTGGCTAGTTTTTACGGCGGGCAAGAAATTATTACGCGGAAAATTACTCAGCCGAAGGAAATTATTAAGCGAGTAAAAGCAGTGAGAGCGGCGGAGATTCGGGCGGCGGCGAGGTTTATTTTTGAAGATGCGAAGTTGAATTTGGCGGTGATTGGGCCATATAAAGATAGCGAGGGGTTTAAGAAAATTTTGAGGTTTTAGTCGGTCGGATTTTACACGAAAACACGCTATCAATTTTCCCGGCGAGAAAATTGCGCTTGCTCTCGGCCTCACTCTCTCATTTAATTCGAACCATGCCCGCTTAGGCCTGTGAGACAGTTTTCTTTATGAAATCCGACTTATTAATTTAATAGCTAAAAACTTTGCTATTCATCCGGTAATTTTTAGCTCATCTCCCGTTTCTGGTTTCAAAAATAAAATTCTAAATCCCTATCTTTATTTTATTAAAACTTTATTTGTTGGGTTTACGAGATAGTTTTTTAAGGAAATTTCTTTCTTGAACTTAAGGCGAGTTGAGGGTAGAGTAGTAGAATATGGAAAAGAAGTATTATATTACAACCTCTATTGATTATGTGAATGCCAGTCCACATGTGGGCCACGCGCTTGAAAAGGTGCAGGCGGATGTTTTGGCGCGGTATCATAGGGGAAAAGGGTTCAACACATTTTTTTTAACCGGCACAGATGAGCATGGCGTTAAAGTTTTGCGTAAAGCTAAAGAAGCGGGAGAGGAGCCGCAGGTTTTTGCGGACAGGATTGCGGAAGAGTTCAGGGCTTTGAAGGGCGTGTTCAATTTGAGTTCCGATGATTTTATCCGGACGAGCGACAAAGAGCGACATTGGCCTGGGGCGGAATTAATTTGGAAAAAACTGGTTGTCGCCGGCGATATTTATAAAAAAAATTATAAAGGGCTTTATTGCGTGGGGTGCGAGAAATTTATCACTGAGAAGGATTTGAAAGATGGGAAATGTATTGACCACCAAAAGGAGCCGGAAGTAATTGAAGAGGAGAATTATTTTTTCCGATTGTCAAAATATTCTAAAGAGATAGAGTCAAGAATTAAAAATAAAGAATTAAAAATATTGCCTAATGGAAGAGCCAATGAAATTTTGTCTTTAGCAAGGGAAGGGTTGGAAGATGTGAGTTTTTCAAGACCACGGAAGGATTTAGAGTGGGGGATTCCGGTGCCCGGTGATTCGGAACATACCATGTATGTTTGGGCTGACGCCTTAACTAACTATATTTCGACGATTGGTTATGGTCGGAACGATGATTATAAAAATTGGTGGCCGGCCGAGGCGCAAGTAATTGGCAAAGATATTTTGCGTTTTCATGCTGCTATTTGGCCGGGTATGCTTTTGTCAGCTGGCCTGGAATTGCCCAAGCAAATTTTGGTGCATGGGTTTATTACGGTTGATGGCCAGAAAATTTCAAAAACTTTAGGTAATGTTATTAATCCATTTGAATTGGTAAGGAAATACGGAGTGGATGCGGTGCGGTATTATCTGCTTAAAGAAATTCCATCTCATGAGGACGGCGATTTTAGTTTCTCGAAACTGGAACAAGTTTATAACGGGGAACTCGCCAATGGGCTAGGAAATTTTGTTTCCCGAGTTTTGGGGTTGGCCTCAAAATTTGGAAAATTTGAAGCGGATTTTTCGGAAGTTGAGGTTGTGGTCAAGGAGAAAATCGAGTCAGCGAAAAAATTAGTTGAGGAGAAGATTCATGCGTTTCGGTTGCACGAGGCAATCGGCGCCATACCTGAGCTTATTTCTTTTGGCGATAAATACGTGAACGAGCATGAAGTTTGGAAAGATACGGAAAATAAAAAAGATAAAGTTTTGAATTTAGCGGTGATTTTAGATAACGTTTCTTCGCTTCTTAAGCCGTTTTTACCAGAGACAGCCGGAAAAATAGAGAAAAATATTCATTGGCTCAACGAGAAAAATCTTGAAATAAAAAAGGGCGAGGTTTTATTTCCTCGCCTCTTGGAATAGATAGCGCATCTGATTATTCTAGTTGTTTGGCGATAGAATTGATTTTTTCGAGTTGATCAACAAAAAATTTTGGCTTAGCTGCTTTGATCTGTTTTGTTGATTGCCAACCCCCACCAAAACCGATGGTGTGAATGCCGAGTCCATTGGCATCTTGAATGCCTTTATCGTTGTCGTCAACATAGAAAGTTTTCTCCGCCTTTACTTCAAGTTGCTGTAGAGTTTCAGCCAGAGCAATTTTTTTATTTTTTGAATCGCCGCGAATGAAATCAAAACAGTCAGAAAGACCTAAATTTTTGATTTGATGGCTGAGCAATGCCTCTGTTTGAGCGCTGACTATTGCTAATCGCCACCAATTTCTTTTTAAGCTAAAGAGGAGCGAGGTGGCGCCCTTATGGAGTGTAGGTCCTACGGAATGATTTTTGAAATGATCAGTCCAGATTTCGTTGAGTTTTTGGGTGGAGGCAGTTTCGGGAATTCCATGTTGGTAGTAGAAGGGCATATAGTCAGCCGTTATTTCTCTAAAATAGGTTTTAGCCGAGGGCGGAGTAATTTGGAAGTAGTTAAATATTTTAACTACCCCAAAATAGGTTATGTCGCGGTCATTACAGAGTGTTCCGTTCCAGTCGAAAATTGCCAGTTTCATACTTACCTCTTAAGGTGTTAGTCAAAAAACTTTCTTCATTATAGGGAAATGTGTTATTTTTACAAGCAATGCGATATATTGATGCCCATACCCACGCGCATTTTGCGGCTTTTAAAGATGATTGGCGAGAGGTAATCAGCCGGGCGCTTGAGGCAGGGGTGGCGGTGGTAAACGTCGGCACGCAGAAGGATACTTCAAGGCGGGCAGTGGAAGTGGCTCACGAATTTGAAAGTGGAGTTTATGCGTGCGTGGGATTGCATCCGATTCACAGTGGCAAATCTTTTTATGACGTTGAAGAATTAGGCGATCTTCCGGATGGCAAAGGATTCACTACCCGTGGAGAGGATTTTGATTACAATTATTACAAAAAACTGGCGCTCGACCCAAGGGTGGTGGCGATTGGGGAGTGTGGGTTGGACTATTATCGTCTTTTGCAAAGCGCAAATAGCTCCGCCAAAGGCGGATCCTCCCTCGGAGGAAAATCGCAAATCGAGAAGCAAAAAGAAGCGTTTATTAAACAAATTGAGCTGGCGAATGACGTTAAAAAGCCGCTGATGATTCACTGCCGAGAAGCATTCAGCGATTTGATCGATGTCCTTAATTCTAAATTTTCAATCCTAAATTCTCGTGCGGAAGGCATTGTCCATTTTTTCACCGGCACTTCCAACGACGCTAAAAAACTTCTTGATCTAGGTTTTTATTTTACCTTTGGCGGAGTTGTTACTTTCCCGCCAAAGGCGGATCAGCCTCCGTCTGGCACATATAATGAAGTTATAAAAATGATTCCGATTGATCGGATTTTAAGCGAAACCGATGCGCCTTATGTAACACCAGAACCCTATCGTGGAAAACGGAATGAACCGCTTTATGTGGTTGAAGTGGTTAAAAAACTAGCCGAGATTAAAGGTGTCTCAACCGAAGAGATGGCGGATAAAATTATGGAAAATGTGAGAGAGGTTCTAGGTATTAGGTTTTAGGTGATAGGTTATAAAATGCGGATTTATTTATTCAGCGTTGTTTTTAGCTGTTTTTTGGGCTAGAATTCTTCTATATTATACCGGTTTTATGTCAAAAGAATACGATTTCAAGGCAATTGAGAAAAAATGGCAGGAGAGATGGTTAAAGGAAAAAGTTTTCCGCGCGGATGATAAGTCCAAAAAACCCAAATTTTATCAACTAGAAACTTTTCCCTATCCTTCGGCCGAAGGTCTCCACGTAGGCCACCCTAAAGGCTACATTGCCGAAGACATCCACGCTCGTCATATGCGGATGAAAGGGTATGAAGTGCTCTACACGATGGGTTGGGACGCTTTTGGATTGCCGACCGAAAATTATGCCATTAAAGTCGGCCAAGCGCCTAAGGAGGTGGCGGAGAGCAATATCACGAATTTTAAGCGTCAAGTGCAGATGTTTGGCCTCTCTTATGATTGGGAAAGAGAAATTAACACTTCTTCACCAGAATATTACAAATGGACACAGTGGCTTTTTACCCAACTTTTTAAAAAAGGATTGGCCTATCGGAAAAAAGCGTTGGTGAATTGGTGTCCAAGTTGTAAAACAGTGTTGGCCAACGAGCAGGTGAAACAGAAAGAGCAAAGAGCAAATGGCAAATTGCAAAGCGCGGTGAATGTATGCGAACGGTGCGGAACAGAAGTGGAACAGAAAGAAATGGAACAGTGGTTTTTAAAAATTACAGATTATGCGGAACGACTACTTGAAGATTTAAAAGGATTGGATTGGCCGGGGGCAACAATTAAGCGTCAGGAAGATTGGATCGGTCGCTCGGAAGGAGCACTCCTTAAGTTCGAGGTTCGAAATGTTCAAACCGATCGATCATCGAACAATTCACCAGCTGGCGGAGATCGAACAACTCCAACATTTATTGAAGTTTTTACCACGCGACCGGATACGCTTTTTGGCGCGACGTATTTGGTATTGAGTCCGGAACATGAGTTTATCGCAAATCGCTCCGCCGGAGGCGGATCCTCCTTCGGAGGAAAATCGCAAATAGCAAATTGGGAGGAAGTTGAAAAATATGTTGAGGCGGCGAAAAATAAAAAAGAATTAGATCGAATTACAGAGACAAAAAATAAAACCGGAATAGAACTAAAAGGAATCAAAGCGATTAATCCAGGTAATAAGGAAGAAATTTCGATTTGGGTGGCGGATTATGTTTTAGCCAGCTACGGCACTGGCGCGATTATGGCCGTGCCGGCGCACGATGAGCGGGATTTTGAATTTGCGAAAAAATTTAATTTGCCGATTCGACAGGTGGTTTGCCCAGTATTCGGGCTTGAAAATAGAAGGAAAGATGCGGTCCATCGGAATACTATAAGCGCAATCATTAGAAATAAGGAGGGGAAAATATTGATTTTAAAATGGAAGGAATTTGATTGGGTGACGCCGATTATTGGTGGTATCGAAGAAAATGAAGCAGTTGGCGATGCAGCAATACGGGAAGCCCTTGAGGAAACTGGTTTCAAAACCCGCGCAGTCAGGGTATTAGATATTGGTATTGAATCTCATTTTTATGCTGATCATAAAAAAGAGTGGCGGTCGCGTTTGGATTATCCGGTTCTTCTGGAGTTAATTGAAGATGTGCCCAGAGCGGTGGCTGACGAAGAAAAAGCGAAACATGAATATATGTGGGTTGAGCCGAATAAGGCGATTGAATTGGTTACGTTTAAAAACAGCAAATTAGTTCTTGAAATGCTTCTTTTAAATAAGAGCGCATACGTCGGAGGTTTCGATGTTGAAGCGGATCTACTTATAAATTCCGATAAATTTAACGGCATGGATTCGGAGGAAGCGAAGTGGAAAATTGCGGAATTTGTGGGTGGAGAAAGAAAAGTTCAATACAAAATTCGGGATTGGTCAGTGGGAAGGCAGAGATATTGGGGAGTGCCTATTCCGCTTGTTTTTTGCGAAAACTGCGCGGAGCAAATCGCAAAGCGCAAATCGCAAAGCGCAAATAAAAGTTTTAACAAGGGAGAGTTGGAGAATCCCGGGTGGGTGGCAGTGTCAAATGAAGAATTACCGGTGGAGTTGCCGGAGTTAAAAGATTATCGTCCTAAAGGAACTCCGCCGCTTGGAAGCTCCGAAAAATTTTGGAAAGTTGAATGTCCGAAGTGCGGTGGTGAGGCGAGGCGGGAGACCGAAACATTAGACACCTTTGTGGATTCTTCCTGGTATTATCTGCGTTACACTGATTCCAAAAATGAGAAGGCAATTTTTGACAAGAAAAAAGTGAATCACTGGATGCCAGTGGATTTGTATATCATTGGCGCGGAGCACACGGTTTTGCATCTTTTATACGCACGATTCATCACTAAATTTTTATATAATGAGGGATATGTAAAATTCCAAGAACCGTTTTTAAAACTTCGGCACGTGGGCTTAATTCAGGGCGCGGATGGTCAGAAGATGTCTAAAAGCCGGGGTAATGTGGTTAACCCCGATGATTTGGTGGCTAAAGTGGGCGTGGACGCAGTGCGGGTCTACGAGATGTTTATGGGGCCGTTTGAACAGGGCCAACCATGGGACTCGCAAGGAGTACTAGGGGCAGAGCGGTTCTTAGCGCGGGTATGGCGTCTAATGCAAAATGTAAAAATCTCCGCCAGAGGCGGATCCGCCTTCGGCGGAAAAAATCAAAATGACAGTGTAAAATTAAAAAATAGTGAAAAATTTGATAGGTTAATGCACCAAACTATTAAAAAAATCGGAGAAGATATTGAGAGTTTAAATTTCAATACCGCGATTTCGGCGCTGATGATTTTATTAAATGAAATGGAGCAACAGAATCAGGTGTCCCTCCGTCGCAAAAGCTCTGGCGGGCAGGCAGGTGTCAGGTGTCAAGATTTTGTTAAACTTCTTTACCCTTTCGCTCCTCATTTGGCTGAAGAAATCTGGCATGAGGTTTTAGGTAAGAAAACATATTTACATGAAGAAAAGTGGCCGGAATACGACGTTAAATTAATTCAAGGCGACACTTTTGTTTTGGTGGTGCAGATTAATGGGAGGGCGCGAGACAACTTTGAAGTGGCGATCGGGATTGATGAGGCGGCGGCAAAAGAGTTAGCTCTAAAGAGCGGAAAGGTAAAAAAATTTTTAGGAGATGCCAAGATTAAGAAGATAATTTTTGTAAAAGATAAACTTATAAATTTTGTAATTTAGGAATGAAGCTTATTTCGCTTAATATCTGGGGCGGCAGAATTTACGAACCGTTCATTAATTTTATAAAGCAATATTCCGAAGAGACGGATATTTTTTGCTTTCAAGAAGTATTTTCTTATAAAGAGCCGATAGTTAGTCGAGAGACGAGGCTTAATATTTTAGAAAAGTTACAAGAAATTCTTCCTGGTCATCAGGTATTTTTTACTTTAGTTCAGGACAATATTGATACCGAAGGCGAGATTGAAATTCCAAGTAAATCAGGAAAAGCGATTTTTGCGCGGCAGGGTTTGGAATTTCAAAGCAAAGGTTATAAATTCCTTTCTAACGGATTTAATACTTTTAAAAATGATGATTTTGGAACTTTGGGAATAAGCTTTCAATATTTGGAGACCAAAAATAAGGAGAGGCCTTTGATGGTTATTAATGTTCATGGTCAACCTTTTCCGGGTGATAAATTAGATACGCCGGAGCGTTTAGCGCAATCAAGAAAAATCAAGGATTTTGTTAAAGATTTTAAAGGACAGAAAATTATTTGCGGCGATTTTAATTTGATGCCCGAGACCGAAAGTGTGAAAATATTAGAGGAAAATATGAAGAATTTGATTAAGGATTTTAGAATTACTGATACTCGCGGCGCGATTAGCGCCAGAAAATATCTTGGCGAGCAACCGGTTCAAAAATTCGCTAATTATGCTTTTGTGTCAAAAGATATTAAGGTTATTTCATTTAAGGTGCCTAAGGTGGAAATTTCAGACCATTTGCCGCTGATATTAGAATTCTCCTAATTTTTGCTAGAAATTCAAGATTTCGGTATTCTTAATCTATGGTGGATTATTTTATGATCAAGGAAATTTTGGAGATTCCTCGAATATTGCGAGAGTTTATAAAATCTCCTTTTGTTTTTGACGCGACTGCTCTTCGAAAAATAAAATTGGCTAAGCGAATTTTAATTGTGGGCTGTGGCACTTCTTATCACGCCGGGCTTTTAGGAGCCATCTTTTTCGAGGAATTAAGCGGTAAGCCGGTTAGGGTTGTGTCGGCTTCGGAAGCCAGTCATCAAAATCTTAATTACGATTTAGTTGTGGTTGTTTCTCAATCCGGGGAGACCAAAGATGTTCTAGAATTTTTGCGGAAAATTAAGCCAAAAAAGATTTTTACAATCGGCATTAGTAATAGTAAAAATTCGTTGCTGTCTCGATTGGCGGACTTTAATATTTATCAAAATGTCGGTCTTGAAAAAAGCATTCCAGCCACTAAAACCTTTATTTCTCAAGTGGCGATTTTGTTGCAGTTGGCATTGATGGGAAATAAAAAAAATGCGTCGCTCCATGAAAGTTTTAAAAAACTCCCCAATTTAATGGAGAAAATTTTAGAGCGTCAGGAAAAAATTCGAGCGGTGGCGGAGAAATACAAGAGTTTTGATAAATTTTTTATTTTGGGGGCCGGGTTTAATTTTCCGGTGGCGCTTGAGGGAGCGTTGAAATTTAAGGAGGCGGCTGGGATTTTGGCAGAGGGAATGTTGGCTGGGGAATTGAAACATGGCCCCATAACCTTGGTGGATAAATCTTCGGCATCTTTATTGATTATGCCTAAGGATTTACGATATTGGGAAAATTTGTCGCTGCTTTTAGAAATTAAGAAAAATGGCGGGCCAGTCGTGGCTATTACTACCGAAGGGAATAAAGATTTGGATAAAATAATAAAAGATGTCATTTATATTCCTAAGACCGAGGAGTTGTTGTATCCGTTTTTGGCGACCCTTGTTTTACAGTTTTTGGCTTATTCCAGTGGAGTTTTAAGGGGCTATAATGTCGATAAACCCAGGAATTTGTCTAAAGCGGTTAGAATATAATTAGGATTTATTAATTTAAAATATGAAAGGCGGCTTTGTTTTTATTCTTCTGATTTTGGTCTTTGTGGGGGTGATATTTTTATCAACCAGCGGATCTTTAGAAAAAATCGGTATAGATAAGGTGGATTTTTCTATTTTTAAGAATAATTCTTCAGGTACATCGGCCAAAAGTGGCGGAACGATTAAAAAACCCGAACCCAAAAATTCAAGATCGATTCCTATTAAGACCATTGCTTCGCCAAAATCAACTTCAACTATTAATCCAAAAAATATTCCAGAGGGGTTCGTGTTGGAGCAGCTTTCACCTTTTTTTCAAAAAATAGAATTACGTTCTGTTTCGCCGGGTTCTGCTAGTTCTTACGGGAGAATCAGAGTGGAAGCAATTAAGTTATTAGAGGGTGAAGCCGTGAGTATGAGGGGTTGGCAGATTCAAGGGAAAAGGGCGATTTTGTATATTCCTCAAGCAGTGGCGAATTATGGGCCGGCGGGGGTTGATTCGCCAAGCGATATAGTGCTTAAAAACCGGGAATTTATAAATATTTACAGCAATACCAGCGCGATCGGCATAAATTTTCGACTTAATAAATGCATGGGATATTTAGAAAATGTAAATAAATTTACTCCGGCTTTGCCTCGGAGTTGTCCGGATGTGCTGGATGATTTTGGCAATTATAATTTGTCTTCACAGTGCGAGGATTACCTGGATTCACTTCAAACTTGCGCGCTTTCCAAAACCAATCAATTATGGCTTCAAAATTCGAATGAATTTGCCTGTCGATCGATTTTGGATCAGGTAAATTACCGAGGTTGTTTTGAGAGGCACTCAACTGATAAAAATTTTTTAAGTTCGGAGTGGCGGGTTTGGACGGGCTCGCGGTTTTTGGATATTCGGCATGACCGGGTTCTGCTTTTTGATAATAGGGGGTTGCTGGTGGATGAGTATGAGTATTAGGTGTTCTGAATTGTTTTTCGGAACCGCGGTTCAATTTGCTCCAGCGGTAAATTGCCCGCTACATCTCCCCGACCACACTCCCGCTTTGGCGGGGGACCAAGCTGTGGTCGGGTCCGATAGTTTCCGAAAAAAAATTCAGAACATCAGTTCAAGGCTGGGGCTAGAAATTGAAGGTAGGTTGATTTTTTGGGGTTGGGGTGATATAAAGTTGGTAGCTTTTTAAAGAAAGAGAGGTGATTTTTGTGAATACAAACAAAAGATTAGCGGTGATGCCACTAGTTTTTACTGGATTGGCATTGGCTGCGGCGTTGTATATCGTTGCTTTTGTTTCGATAGAACCGAGAGGGTGGCCGGAGTTTTACGGGTTACTTCAGCAGTTGGGCGCGATAGTACTTTTAGCTTTGGTTGCGGTGGGGATTTTTCTTTTAGTAAAACGGCGGAATTTAAGGAGGAGAAGTAAGGGATATACTTACGTTTACTTTACTTGTTTGGAACATCGGGTGATTAATTCTATGACAGCTGGAGTATGTCCACTTTGTCGAAAACCGTTTGAGGTAGTTAGTAATTAGCAAAGATTCAGGGCTCGGTTTTTTAAAAAAATCGAGTCCTTTTTATTTTCTTTCAGCGAGAGTCAGGTGAATTTTGATTTCTTTTTTGCTTCTTAAAACCAGAAGTTCAATTTTGTCGCCTACATTTAAATTTTCCAGATAATCTTGAATGGGATGGTCGCGGTTAATTTTTTTGTTGTTTAGAGAGAGAATAATATCCAGTTCATGAAGGCCGGCTTTCTCGGCCGGACTTTTAGGCACAACGCCGTGATCTTGTTGAGTTTCCTTAACAACTAGAGCGCCATAGTCGACCGGCAAACTCATTTTTTCTTTTAAGTTTTCGTCAATCACAATATAGCGGACACCTAGAAGTGGTCGGCGAATATGGCCGAATTTTTTAAGGTCAGCGAGATCTCTTTTGGCCGCGCTAATCGGGATGGCAAAGCTGATGTTTTGCGCGCCAAAGACAATCGCGGCGTTGATGCCAATAGCCATGCCTTCGAGATTAACTAATGGTCCGCCGGAATTGCCGTGATTGATGGCGGCGTCGGTTTGAATTAATCCTCTCATTTCTTGAGGAGGGGAGTTGGGGTCAGCTTGGGCAGTGATGGAGCGAGAGAGGCCGGAAATAATGCCTAGCGAAACAGTATTTTTGAAAATACCTAAGGCGTTGCCGATGGCAATTACGGTTTGGCCTAAATCCATTTGGATTGATTCAACTAATTTTATAGTCGGGAGATTTTGGGTTTTGATTTTTAAAATTGCCACATCATTTATCGGGTCGCGAGTTAGGATTTCTGCTCCGAATTTACGGCCGTCGTCGACGATAACAGTGTATTCTGCCTTGGGGTCGCTGACCACATGTTTATTGGTTAGGACAATGCCGTTGGGTTCCACGATAAATCCAGAGCCGCCGCCGATTTGCACCATACCGTGGCGATCAATCATTTCTTCTGGAATTTTAAGCTCAGGGCCATGCGGGCCCATAGGTAAAAAGGGGTAGAGTTCTTTGGGGATTTCTTTTTCGAGGTCCTCAAGATGTTTGGTAATTACAATCGAGACGACCGCGGGCATTATTTTTTTGATAATGGAAATAACTTTTTCTTCAGGCATAGTTTAATTATATCATTTTTATAATTTTATCATACCTTTTTGAGCAAGTAAGAGGAGGACGCCGAAAATTTTAATATCAACTTTGATTTTGGGGTTTAATAAATAGGAAATGATTTTGCGCGCGGGAATTTTAACCACTTTAATATCTTCGCTGGTTTCTAGTTTTGGCTCTTTGATTTTTTTGGCGTCCAAGCCGGCGTAGAAAATGACTGGCCAGGCCGAGAGGCCGCTGTTGTGCGGGCTTTCGATAAGGCGAACGACTTTTTTGGCCAGATAGCCGGTTTCTTCCAAAAGTTCGCGTTTGGCGGCTTCGGCCGGACTTTCTCCTTTTTGGTCGGTTAGGCCCATCACGGTTTCTAAGACATAGGACTTGATGGGAATGCGATAGATTTTAATGAGGATAATTTCTTTTTTAGGGGTGATGCCAATGATGCTCACAATTTTGTGGCGTTCGGGGCTTCTTTTTATCATTTCCCAGTATTTTTTTTCGCCTTTTAGGCCTAAATAGTGCCTTTTGATTAATCTAATAAAGCGGCCGTTCCAGATTATCTCGTCTTTTAGAATTTTGATTTTTGGCATGGGTTATCGGTTAAGAATTTCAATGCATCTTTTAATAGCGACAAATCCATAGCTCCATAAAATCGGTAGCCATAGTGGCATTAATCCAAAAAGAGTGTTTCTTTGAAAGGTTTCAACTCCGGTGCTGATAAAAAAATATTCCGAGGCAATCATAATGAAAAATCCAAAGAAGAGGATTAATAAATCATTTTTGGTTTTTTTAAAATAAAAAGCGATAACAATAATTGCGAGGTAGATTAAAGAGAGGAGGTAGTCGTTTTGGATAAGTGGTATCAGCGCAATCATTATTAAGATAGGCAGAGTATTTAAAAATAAAGCAGGAATTTTTTTCATTGCTTTAATTATATTATTGTTTCGAATCCTATAAAATAGGTATTCCTTCGTTGGTCGTCTGATGGGTATAGCATTTTCTGCCAGTTGGCGGATCCGCCTTCGGCGGACGAGTGCTGGGACAGGGCGGAGGAGGTGAGATTCGAACTCACGAAACCCTTTCGGGTTTACCGCATTTCGAGTACGGCCCGTTCGGCCACTCCGGCACTCCTCCGCCCTGTCCATCACTATTTGACCACTATGCGAACCCTCCAATTGACCAGTGGACCCGAGCGGGATCGAACCGCTGATCTCCTCATTGCAAATGAGGCGTTCTACCACTGAACTACGGGCCCGTGTGGACCTACGGGGAGTCGAACCCCGACCTGTTCCATGCCATGGAACCGTTCTACCGCTATACTATAGGCCCGCCTTTTAAAAATTTGGAAATTTAATTATACTGACGGAAGCGTTTTTGCGCAACCTGTCCTCATAGTTCAACGGATAGAACGAGAACCTCCTAAGTTCTAAATCCAGGTTCAATTCCTGGTGGGGACACTAATTTCCTTATGAAAAAAATTAAAGTGGCGGTTTTAGTGGGTGGGCCTTCGACTGAGTACGAGGTTTCATTAAATTCCGGCAAAAATGTTTTTAAGGCCATAAACCCTGCAAAATTTATTTCGAGTTTAGCGGTGCTCTCTAAAAGTTTAAAACTTAAAATCAATAATCAAGCGGCTAAATTTCCGGAGGATTTGAAAAGTTTTGATATTGTTTTTAACGCTATGCATGGTCAGTTTGGTGAGGATGGTCAAATTCAGGCGATTTTAGACAAAATAAATGTTCCTTTCACTGGTGCTGGGGCGGTGGCTTCGAGTTTAGCGATGGATAAATGGGCGAGCCGAGAGGTTTTTAGAAAATCGAAAATCAGAATTCCTTTAGGAAAATTGATTTTAGCGCCTGGCGAAATTTCTAAAATTAATTTGCCGGCGGTTTTGAAACCCAGAAATGGCGGTTCTTCGGTCGGGGTTTCAATCGTGAAATCTAAAAAGGAATTACTAAAAAAAATTAAAGAAACCTTTCGATACGATAGCGAAGTAGTGGTTGAAAAGTATTTAGTTGGTCGAGAATTTACCTGCGGGGTTTTAGAAATTAAAGGGAAACTTAAAGCTTTGCCGGTGATTGAAATTCGGCCCAAAGAAAAATACGAATTTTTTGATTACGAGGCCAAATATAAAACTGGAGCCACGGATGAAATTGTGCCGGCGCCAATTTCCGTTAAATTGAGCCGAGAAATTCAACGACTGGCGCTTAAAATTCATAGAGCTTTAAAATGCCGAGTTTATTCGCGCAGCGATTTTATCTGGCATAAAAATAAACTCTATACTTTGGAACTTAATACTTTGCCTGGGCTTACTCAAAATTCGCTTCTGCCAAAATCAGCCAGAGTGGCTGGGTTAGATTTTCCTAAACTGATTGAGACGATTATTTTTTCATCACTTAGATATTTTAAGAAAAAAGCTAGCGGTTGAAAATAATCGTTATTCCAGTTAAATTAGGGTTTAAGGAGGGTTGGCCGAGTTGGTCTATGGCGCTGGTCTTGTTCCCGATTTGTGCGAGAATTATAGTTTAGTAAACAATTCTCACAAACAAATCGCAATCCCGTACAAAGCGGAAGGTTGGCAGAGTGGACGAATGCGCCGCACTTGAAATGCGGTATGCCCGAAATGGCATCGGAGGTTCGAATCCTCCACCTTCCGCTTTGTACGGGAAAAACAGCCAAGGAGAGTTCTCCCGCTAGAGCGGGATTGTTATTGGTTGACGAATCGAAGATTCATACCGAGAGGGAAGAATCCTCTACCCTCCGCCAGTTAGGAAATGGTTTATTGCGATATAATAATGTAGTATTATGGCATAGAAAACTTAGTTTTTGGGTAATTTGCTATTTTTGAGGATTAAGATAGAATTAATAAAGGTCAAAAATAAACCAATTTTATAAAAAACATGGCGAAAGCTAATTCCGCGTTTATGAAGCCAAAGAATGTTAGCCCAGAGCTGGCGGCGGTTGTGGGTAAAGGTCCGATGCCCCAGTCAGAGGTTATTAAGCAACTTTGGGTCTATATTAAAAAACACGATCTTCAAGACCCTAAAAATCGGCGTAATATCCTCGCTGATGAGAATTTGAAGAAAGTGTTTGATGGTAAGAGTTCACTCGATATGATGCAGATGGCGAAGTATGTTTTTAAGCATCTTTCGTAAGAGTTTTAGACAATAGAAAAAGAGCGACTTTAGAGTCGCTCTTTTTGTTTTTAGAGGGTGGTTGGAATAAAAGAGGCGGAGGTTTATAATTTGGAATATATGCCTACCTGGATTTTGATGGCTTTGCTTTCAGCGGTGGCGGCGGCTTTGGTCGCGATATTTGGGAAGATTGGAATTAAGAATTTAGACACAACGCTCGCCACCACGGTGCGGGCGGTTATTATGGCGACTTTCTTGGTTATAGTGTCGCTTATTTTAGGCAAGGCGAAACTTTTGGGCACGATTGAGAATAGGGCATTTGTTTTTATAATTTTTTCAGGCATTGCCGGAGCAATGTCTTGGCTCTTTTATTTTTTTGCGATTAAACTTGGGCCGGCCTCGGGGGTGGCGGCCTTGGACCGGTTAAGTGTGGTCTTTGTGCTTATTTTGGCGATTTTGTTTTTAGGGGAGAGTTTAACTTGGAAGTCCGGAATTGGGGCGGCGCTTATAACTTTTGGAGCGATACTGATGAGTTTGAAATAAATGTAAAAAATGAGATATAGGATAACTTTTTACATCATCCGAATTGTTTTTCAGAACTGCGGTTCGCTCGCTCCAGCGGCTCGCGCCCGCTACCTCTCGGTGTAAAAAGTCGCCTTGGCGACACCAAGCTTTTTTACACCTCCGAGAGTTTCCTTAAAACAATTCAGATGCTGTTCATTTTAAGTGCCGTTGATATTCTCATTTTGTATAATAATTTTGATGAGGAGGGAGAAGGTTATATAATAAAATGCATGACCCCATAAGAAAAATGTTAAATATTTTTGGGTTTGAGTAATGGATTTTTTATTTGATTTAAAATTACTAATTTTAATAAAGTCGAATATCATAAAAACGAAAAAATATTAATTTCTTACGGGGCATGAAGGGATATTTTGATAATTTAGAAAAGGCGACTTTGGAGAATACTGATTTTAGGCGGGTGGTTTATACCGCTCGAAACAGTCAGGTGGTTTTGATGTCGCTTAAAGCGGGCGAAGAAATCGGCGAGGAGGTGCATGAGCTTGACCAGTTTTTCAGGTTTGAGAGTGGCGAGGGCAAGGTGGTGATTGATGGAGTGGAGCACGCGGTTACGGATGGCAGCGGAGTGGTGGTGCCGCAGGGGGCGAAGCACAATGTAATAAACACCGGCGCGACAGATTTAAAACTCTACACGATTTATTCTCCGCCAGAGCATAAGGACGGGACAGTTCATAAAACTAAAAGTGAGGCAGAAGAAGAACATTTTGATGGGAAGACGACGGAATGATCTACGACTGATTATTTTGAATATGGAAGAAAAAATGAAGAAAGATAGCGAATTATCAAGGGAATTGCACAAGGTGGCGAGGGGCGGGGGAACAGAGGCGCCTTACACTGGAAAGTATTGGAACAATCACGAGCAGGGCCGGTATAAGTGTGTTATTTGCGGGAGTGAACTTTTTTCTTCGGAGACGAAGTTTGATTCTGACACGGGATGGCCCAGTTTTACCGACCCGATGAATTTAAGCCACATCGAACTAAAAGAGGACTTGAGGGGTGGGATGCGGCGAACCGAGGTTTTATGCAAGAAATGCGGGGCGCACTTGGGGCACGTTTTTGACGATGGACCAAAGAATAAAGGTGGAAAAAGATATTGCATTAATTCGGTGTGTTTGGAGTTGGAGAAGAATCGCGACACGAATATTGCGAATGCACACGAATGACGCGAATAGGGTACTAAAAATTATCAAAATAAATTGAAAGTAAAAATAAAAAATCACGCAAAGAGAAAACTCCTTGCGTGAGCGTTGGTGGAGACACTTCCATAAGTAAAATGTGAAATGTGTCGCAGAAAACCCCACCGAGTAATCTTGGCTTCCTCCGAATAATCAATCAAGAAAGGAGGAATTAGATTCTTCAAGAAATACTTCCTTTAGAATCTTCATCCATTTTTTGATAACTTCGGAGTCAGAGTGCATGATTACTTCCTTCCATCAGAAGCGTTCCGCCAGCTTGTTTAAGTGTATTAAATTGGTAAATTTTTGCAAATTGCAGCGCTGAAATAAAGAAAGGCAGAGATTTCTCTCTGCCTTGGAGTGATTGCGGATCATTTGGATGTCAAAACACGAGAAAGGATGAAATATGTACAGAGAAAGGAACGCGCTAGCTCAAAGCTAGCTTTCTTCACCTGCCAAGAAGGGAGAACCTCATTTCTTTGGTCGAATTTCTTTAAGGGCTGACCTCAAGATTTTCAACCATTTGTCTATGATATTTCTCTTCTTCATGGCAAATTACTCCTTAACTGGTTGTTGAGACCAGCAATCACCTAAGATTAAGATATTAGAATTTATTGTGATTGTCAAAAAGAGGAGTAGCTCTGACTCGCGTTTAATGGCGATAGAGCTACTCCTGTGCGAAAAAGCGTTCACCACACTCAGACGGAGGTCTTTGTGGCATTATTAGTTTATGAGGCTAGGATTTTAAAGTCAAATTTAATTTTTTATTAATTTGAGTTTAATTATAAATAAGGATGGCTCGTTGCGGGGTATTGTTTGGCGAGCCATCCCTTTACTACTGTCGTGCGCTTTGAGCGCACTGGGCTCGATAGGCTTCAAGCTTAATTAAATATTAAAAAACTAAATTTAAAAGATCAATTAGTTTAATTCAAGCGAGGGTTCATATTGGCCTTGATTAGCTAGGCAGTTTAGCTTTAATCGTTTTAAGAAATTTTTTTGGGCTTCAGGAATATTTTCGTCAAGACCACGCCAGATTTTAAGCGAGGGTTCTTGAAGCGCACGAGCGTAGGAGAAACTGACTGGCCAAGGGTAGGGCCCGAGTTTTTGGATGGCGTTTAAGTTCTCGGTGGCTTGAATAGGAGTTTGGCCGCCAGAGAGGAAAACTACAGCGCCTAGATTTTCGGGTACGGAATTTTTAAGTACTCGGGCAGTGGCTTTGGCGATTTTCTTAGGGTCCATTATTTCGCCGGACTGGCTGCCGGGTACAACCATACTGGTTTTTAAAATTATGTTTTCTATAGTGAGCGATTGTTTTTGAATAGCTTGAAAAACAATTTGTAGGGTTTTGGCGGTAACTTCTTCGCTTTTTTCTAAAGAGTGTGAGCCTTCAAGGAGTACTTCGGGTTCAATAATCGGCACAATATTTGCGTCAATACAGTTTTTTGAGTATTGGGCGAGAATTTCAGCGTTTTTATTTAAGCAATCATCACTTGGAATTCCTTCACCAATAGTAATGACCGCGCGCCATTTGGCAAAGCGAGCACCGAGGGAAAAATATTCGGATAAGCGTTTAGGGAGACCATCTAATCCTTCGGTGATTTTTTCGCCAGGGTGGCTTTCGAAATCAACCGTGCTTTTATCTACTTTTATGCCGGGAACAATATTTTGTTCTTCAAGAAGTTTAGGAAAGGGATTGTCGGCGGGATCGTTTTGGCGAAAGGTTTCATCAAAGAAAATCACGCCACCTAAATATTTTTCTATTTCTGGCGCGGTTAAAAAAATTTCGCGATATTTACGACGGGTCTCGGGCGTGGATTCAACACCGATTGAGGCGAGGCGTTTGCCCGCAGTGGGGATGCTTTCGTCAGCAGCTAAGATGCCGCGATTATCAGAGAAGATTTTTTGGATTATGTCTTGCATTAGAGATGTATTAAATAATTTTTTTAAAATATAATATAAATAAATGAGATACTATAGCAATACAATAGAAATACGGTGGTAATAAAATCGAAGTTGCTATTTTTTGTGAAGAGTTTTTATAAATCTGATTGTTTTGGGATTTGATGACATTATAACCGAATGTGTGATGGTTTTGCTTTCTTTTATTATAACACCCTTTAATAGTGGGCCGGAGATGACGCCGGTGGCAATAAAGATTAAATTATCGCCTTTGGCTAAGTCATCGAGCGAGTAGATTTTTTTAAAATCAGTGATACCAGCTTGGTTTAAGCGGGCGACAACTTTTTCGTCTTTTGGGTACCAGTGGCAAAATATGGTTCCGCCTAGACATTTAAGCGCGGCAGCAGATAAGACCGCTTCAGTGCTGCCACCAATTCCAATTAAGAGATCAATAGGGGAATCAGGCAGGCAAGTGGCGATGGCCATGGCAATGTCACCGTCAGAGAAAATTTGAACTCGAGCGCCAGAAGCGCGGATTTTTTTGATTAATTCTTCATGACGAGGGCGATCTAAGACAGCGACAGTGATATCTTCGATTTTTTTATTTAGGGCTTGGGCGATGTTTTTTAGGTTTTCGTGAATTGGCGCGTCAATGTCGATAACTTTGCTGGCCTCGGGGCCAACCGCAATTTTTTCCATATAAGAATCAATGGCATGGTAGAGCGTGTTTTTGGGACCGGCGGCAATTACGGTTAAAGCATTTGGGCGGCCGTAAGCCACCGAACTGGTGCATTCGAGCGGGTCAACGGCGATATCTAAAACTGGATTCTGGCCGGCGCCGATTTTCTCGCCGATATAGAGTTCCGGGGCTTCGTCTTTGCCGCCTTCGCCGATTACAATTTCGCCGGCGAAGTCAATTTGGTTAAAACACTCGCGCATGGCTTCAACCGCGGCTTTGTCGGCTAGTTTTTTCTCTCCCTTGCCAATCCATTTGGAAGCGGCAATAGCGGCTTGGTCCGTAACGCGGACGAATTCAAGGGCAAGATATGAAAGATTGGATTCTATTTTTAGCATTATCTTATTTTATCATTGAATTTGGTATAATAATAACAATATGAA
>ERZ1292629.1297-Hain-H43-01um-R1-1297-length-24878-cov-11_pt1 | contig 24878 bp, 19 predicted proteins | sample MGYA00564399_ERZ1292629 | MGnify/ENA primary metagenome ERZ1292629 (study PRJEB36523, sample SAMEA6512636) | groundwater metagenome | collected 2019-01-08 | study: AquaDiva: Metagenomics assemblies of 32 groundwater samples
GGATGAAACATGGGCCTCAGTAAAAGGATGGGAGGGGCTGTACGAAGTAAGTAACTTCGGCCGAGTGCGTAGCCTTGATAGACACGTTGTTGCCAAACTCGGAGATACGCGCTTTTTGCACGGAAAGTTACTTAAACAAAGCACACATCGTTCTGGACATTTATACGTTAGTCTGTGTGAACACGGGATTGCAGGGCACGTATTCGTGCACCAGTTAGTTGCAAAAAGTTTTCTCCCTGAGAGTGACCTTCCTACGGTCAACCACAAAGACCTAAATCCCGCAAACAATCGGTTGGATAACTTAGAATGGATGACCCAAAAAGATAATTTTGACCACGGTGCTAAACGTGGCGTGTTACATGCAACTTCAAATCCGAATAGAGCGAAAAAGCTAACCATCGATAAGGTCATTTCTATGAGGAAATCTAGGGCAGACGGACGAACATATGGCAGCCTCAGTAAAGAATTCGGTATTACACCAACAAATGCTCGGTTGATTTGCATGGGACTGTCTTGGTCTAATCCAAATTACATGGAAGTTCTTTAATATCGACGTGCAAAGACGCTTCCTACCCCGGGAGATGGATTGGCTGGCACTTGCCCGGGCACGTTGAGCATCGGGTCGGCAGCCGCCGGCTGCGGCAGTCCAGACGGCCCGGCCATCTGTTGTGGCGGCGCGCTCGGCTGGCCCATCGGCATCATCCCGCCACCCGCCATCATGGCATCGTCATCCACACCAGGATCCCACTCCCCGCCACCGTCCGGCATCGCTGCGCTGGCGAGTTCAGGGCTGTGGCCGATCATGGCGGCGTGGTCCCCCATCCGGTTCATTTCGCCTGAATCCATGCCGCTCATGCCGGCCTCGGCAGCCTCCGCAGCGAACGGCGTGACGAAGGAGATCATCTGCGCGTAGATTTGCAGCGCTGCTTGGTAGTCTCCATTCTGCACTGCCTCGACGGCCGGGTCGATGAACTCGGATTTGATCTGCTGGAAAATCCGCACCCCATCTTGGCGCGCGCTCACGGCCTCGACCACGATAGGCGCGATCGCATCGTACTCGCCGATCATCGCCTGGCCCTGCGGCGTGGCGGACAGGATGTTGTCGCGAAACCCGCGCAAGGCCTCTAGCTCAATTCCATTGTCGGCGCCGCCGGACGACATAACGGCCTCGGTGATGAAGCACCCGAGCAAGCCAGCAATCTTGTCGGCGATGTTCCCAGCGCCCTCAACTGCTTTTGGTATCAAGTCGTTTTGCACGATCGCGCTTGCTGCGGCATAGGCAGGTCCACCAGCGAACGCTGGCGCAGCCGCACCAGCGGCCTCACCAGCGGCGGCCCCGACATCGAGCGGCGCAAGTTCCGTGGCGGTCATCCCTTGCCATGCGTCAGGTATCGGGCCACCGATCACGGCACCACTCGGAGCAACCCCGCTTTCGATGGCTCCTGTACCAAGCCCAAACGCCGGACCTGCGTTCGACCAAGGCTGCGTTGCACCTCGATCCAACCCAGCCTTTACCGTGCCGGCAATTCCCCTCGCTCCAGACTTGAGCGCCTCGCCGGCCAGTACGCCACCAGCCTGAGTTGCAAGCGTCCCGGCCAAGCTCGGCTTCGGCACGTTGCCAGCATTGAACTGCGCGATCCCGGGCCCACCGGCGGCGTCGGATGTTGGCGGCTTCGGCGCGGCCGGGTTGATCCCAGCCGATTGCAGGAACGTCGGCTGCTGGAGATTCCCGGTCTGAGCGTTGGTCGAGCCACCGCGAAAGCCGAGCGCCTTGGTGGTGGAGAACCGCGGGCTCTTGGTATTGGAATTGAACCTATCTTCAGCCATGGCAACCTCACTCGAATAGAGCAGCAAAACTCCGATGATCAAATAAACCCGGTGCATATCCCGTCCTTAAAACTCAGGGTCTTTCCAACAAGGCTCGCCGTCGTCACGTCCTGCGTGATTCCTGCGCTTGAGTCGCTCGAGCTGAAGGAGCCTTCCATTGTCCCGCCGGTGATCGCCACCGCACCGTTGTCCTGCAGGGCCATGCTCCCAAGCCCAAGCAGCGCGTTGGTTGTCGAAGCGTTCGCGGCGGCAAGCAGCGTGCGCGCAAAGGCGGTCAAGTCGGTCAGCGCAAGCGTGTTCTCTCCGGTGTAGTAGGCGAGTGTGTTTGCGGCACTGACCAGAGCAGCAAGTGCTGCGAGTGCCGAGTAGTTGGCCTCGAACAGCGCGTCGAACTGAGCAGTAAGCTCAATCGAGAAATTTTGCGTCTGCAGGAGTCCGCCCGCCAAGATCCCCTTCGTGTAGAACGAGTTCATCCACTGCATAACGGCTACCAGGTCGTGCGCTGGGTCCCCGGTCAGGCGCGGAGGCGGGTCGATCGAATTGGCGATGCTGGGCATCAGCTTTTCCTCACCTCTGCCTCGAGCTTCACGATCTCGGCTGAAACCGGGTCAGTAATCTGCCACTCAAACTGGAAGGTGCTCATGGCGTGCCCCATTCCACCAAACTGGATCATGTTGTAGGTGTCCCCGGGGCGCCCAAGGCTGCGGTACTTCCACTTGGTCCTACGCTTGCCGTCCCGGATTGCGCGGAAAGCAATCTTCGGCGGCTTGTCATCTTCGCTGCTGCTCGACCCGACACCACGCTTCACGCGCATCCTCACGTTGTCGACGAAGGCCGGTCCCCAATGGTCCATCGGCGCCGTCCGCCCAAGCATGCGCTGCGTCTGGCCGACGTTTGAGTAAACATCGGTGTCCAGTTCGTAGATCACGCCATTCCCGCCGACGAAGCGCCGACCCCATATTTCCTCGTAGGAGCACCCAGGCCACTTCACAGGCACACCGCCGTCGAACCCGTACAGGTTGTACCACTTCTTTTGCCGGTAGTCGTACAGACACGTGATGCCCTTGGTTCCGTATGCGCTGGCGGCTTCCGGCATCTGCAGGAGCACGAACTTCTGCCCCTTGATCTGCACTGCGGCAGTCCAAGCACCCGTCCAATCGTCCACTTTCTCGAAGGTCGCTTGCAAGTCATCGCCAACCGCTTCGGACACCTGGCCGGTGAAGCGCACGAACTCATAGGTGCTGTTGATGGCGAAGTTGCCTTGGTCGACCGCAACCAGGGTGTAGGGCGCGAGCACACCCTCACCCACAGACCAGCGGCGAAAGAACGGCGTCGTGCCGGATGGAAGGCGCTCGAACTGCTCTACCGAATCAACTCCGGTGAGGAGCAGTTCCCGGTATGGCGACACCAGCATGCCGTTGATCTCGTCCGGCTTGCCGTCCGCCGAAAAGGTATCGAGCGGATCCCACGTCCTAAAGTCGTTCGCGCTTGAGTGCTGGAACCGCCCGCTGCTCACTTCGACCGCGACCAGATAGCCGTCGATATAGCCGACGTGCGTGGAGAGCGGCGCATCTGGAGAGAGGATCTCGGTAGTCTCCCCAGCCAAGCGGATGATCTCTCCGCCGGCCGCCATGACAAGTTCATTGTCGGTCTCATCGAAGATCACGCGCCGGTCGCCAGAGACCGGAACGCCGGTCACATCGGATACGGTCCCGGCACGGTCGATGCGGTAGACGCGCGAGTTGCTCACCGCAATCAGGTCACCGATCGGCGCCTTCCACCCATGCAAGTAGGTTGGAGCGCTGCCGGGCAACGTGACGAACGCCTTGAGCCCAGGAAAACGGGAATGCCCACCGGCCTCGTTGATGAAGCAATTCTCAAGAGCTGCGGCAGACTTGCGCAGCACCGCCTCCTCGACGTTGAGGAACAGCTTTGCCGACAAGTCAATGCTTTGCCACTGGCCCATGTCAGCCGCTCGTGATCTGAACTGCGATCGACCATTCGACCGTCTTGGCCGCCGCACCTGCAACCATCACACGGACCTTGCGTGCGGTCACACCGAAGATCGCAGCCCAAGCAGCGTCTGTTTCCACAACAGCCGATGGCGAGTTGATCGTCCCGAGCAAAGCAGCATTCTGGTGCGCCATGACGCCATCTGCGAGCGCACTCCCGCCAGCCGAATCCGTGATCGTCTCGTCGCCCACGAACTCTCCGGTGATATCCCGCAGGGTGAGGGTTCCGGTCGCCCCGGCATCGGTATCCGCCGTGATGCGCGCCGTCGCCCCGGACGTGCTTCCCGTGAGCACTGCGCCAGCCGTAAAGTTGGCGGTCTGGTTGTTGTAGGCGAGCGTCGATCCGGGCCGGTATGCACCTTGCGTGATGTGGTAGACGGCGGTGTCGATGACGTTCCTGCCATTGCCGATCACCTTCGCATCGAGAAAGACGACCTCCCCGGCCGCGAGGTCGTAGGACCAACCTTCCGTGGATGTTGCGCCAGTGGTGATACCCGAAGAACCAGGGGCATCGCCAAGCGATGTGCGCACGCGCATCCACTGCGTAGCGTCGCCACCGGCGATTGCAACCGTGGATGATTCCGTGCAGTCCTTGACGATGATCGTGTTCTCGACGCTGGTCAGCGTGTAGGTGCCGGCGTTGAACTCGCCGCGCTCGAAGATCACATCCTGGCACTTGCCGGTGAAGGACATTGCTGCGGAGATGATGAAGTCGGAAATATGCAGTCCGACAACCGAGTTCTCGGCCACCAGCGTCGTGTCGCTGCCATCCTCGACTGAGATGTCGGTAATATTGCCGGCCCACCAGCAGCCATCCATGTCTGTCCAACGCGCGCCGGTGCACTTGAAGGCCGTCCCGGAGTTCGACTCGAACCCAACATCGTTGATGCTGTTGTGCCAGCACTTGCGATCCACAAACCCAAGGTGTACGCCAGCAGTGGTGCAGTTGGTGACCTTGCCGCCTGTCCAGTTGTTGTAGCGGAACTCATCCCCATCAGCGCTTACGCCGTTGATGTCTCCCTTGAGCTTCGCGCCGGTCACGGCGTTGTCGATATAGAGGTCTTTCCAGTCTGCGCGCCTGCCGCCCTGGGCGGAAAGGCACGTAGCGAATCGCTTGAGCGTGACGTTCCTGAACCGCGTTTCGTTCTTCGCCTTTGAGAACACGCCTATAGAACTGGCACCCAAGTTGACGCCATCGAGGGTCAGCTCTGCAAGTCCTGCAGCGTCCCCTGAGAACGTGACGGTCGCAGCGGCAGTCTGGCTCTGCAGCGTCGTGACGCCACGCCCATTGCCTGTCAGGAGCACGCTGGCCGGAACCGAGAACGCCGTGTAGGCGTAGGTTCCAGCCGGGGCGCGCACGATGCCGCCGCCAAGTGCAGTAGCCTTCCCGATGGCCGCTACCAGGGTCGCGTTGTTGGTGGATGCGCTCGCCGCAGGGTTGGAGGTCGGCAGGAACGCACCGCTATCCAGCACGTCGATCGTGCGCGCCACGATGTCGTAGAGATAGTGCGGCGTCGCGCTACCCGCAGCAGTGACCTTCGCTGAACTTGCATCTTGATCGACTAGAGTGGTGAGTGGTACGCCAATTACTCCGGTGCGGTCCGATCCATTGATGGAAAGCTCATAGGAAGCTCCGACGTACACTGGGTTGGCGAACTTGCCGAAGTTACGCCCATTCTGCGACATGCTCGACAGGGTCTGCGGGTTTGCGGCCGGTACGGTAAGCGCCTCGTCTGTGTAGGCCGATAAGAGCGTCGTGGTGCTTGCAGCGTAGATTGCAACAGATGCGCCTGCATATCCGGCCTGCCAAATATCAAAATACTCAACTCTGACGGCCATTGCATTCTCCGTTAAGGCTGTGGCTGGGTATCACGTGTCCAAGTTGTAAAGGCCAACATACTCTGGGTAGGTGGCCATCCAACCGATCAATCGAGCGGTGGCGATAATGGTGACAGAATCCGCATTCGTGCTTACCGGCGTCAGAACGAGGTTGAATGTCTGCGTCGCTGTAGCCGCGCCGGTCATCGCAGAAGCGCTTGGCGTAACACTCAACGTCCCGGCCCCACCTAGACGGGCTGTCTGCGCCGCTGCATCCTTGGTCACGCCAGCGATGGTTGTATTATTTTCCACTCGTCCGAAAGAGACGACGAAGCTGCCGGCTTCTTCCCATCGGTTAGCGAAGCTTCCATTTTGGGCGCACACGTACTCGACCTGTATCGCACCGAACGCCTCCTTGTTGTAAACCGAGACACCGAATAGAGCAATCGCAGCAGAATCAGCACCAGTAACAGTGGTGGCTAACTCCTGTTTCAATCTCTTTCTTGCCAACACGTCCTTCGATGTGAAGAATTCGCATGCTTGATGCATAGTATCAAATTCAACCAATTGCATCGCCGAAAAACGCACAGTGACTGCTTGGTCAGAAGAGAAAATATTCCACACAACACTTCCAGGAGTTGCTGGATCAAGAAATCCAATTGTAGAAATCGTCTTCCAGACATTCAGTTCACTCATATCCAGACCCATCGTACTAAACCCAACAGTATTACTAAGGCCTAGAATGCAACTACCATCAGTGGGAGATACAGTCACCTTATAGTTAATCGACCCCACATACCACTTATTATTAACAAGGGTAGTTGCTGTGCCAATATTCACGCCAGTTACAGCGGCGGCAGTTCGCGCGACCTCAAGACAGGAACCAAAAACTCCATCTTGAACAACAACCACTGTTTGGCCCGCTAGCCCCGTGACCACAGCGGGATTGGTCGCCGGGTTAGTTGAAAGTTGGGCACGAACAACGGAATTCTCATCATGCACAATATTCGTCCGCAGAGGTGTGTGCGATGAATAGGCCATCCCGCCTATTTTTCGGGTGGCCTCACGGAGCGATTTTGTGAGAAAACGACCATCTGGTTGCCCACCAGTACCTGTTACACCATCAACCTTCAGGTTCTCGGCGATGACAGATGCCCCGGACGGAACGCGAGTCGATGCCGTATCGCCGGTTAGTTGAAACTCGTCATTCAGATAGCAGTCATCGAGCAATAGGCGCGCTGTCGATGCTGTACCGAAGCGCACGCGCACCGGAGCCCCCGAGCGGAATGTCACCCCCGAAGCATCGTTCATGTAGAGATCGCACGTCTCAACAGCCTTCGTCGTTCCATCCCGCAATGTGATGGTCTTACTGACCACAGGATGATCGGAGAATTTCTCCATCCAGCAATTGTCGAAGACCATTCCGGGCTCGCCAACCGGATTGAACTTTTCGATGAAGGCTGCGATACCGTAACAGCCGTACCATCCGCAGGTGTCTAACTTCACCATGCCGGTATTGCCATCCGTCTGCATGAAGAAGGAGGCGAGAACGGTGGAAGTGAACGTTGTCCGGTGCGCCAACAATGAGCCAGCCTCATAAGTACTGCTCGCCACGTTCGCGCAGTAGATGTCGTAATTGTTGCTCTCGAAATAGGCGTACTCGAAGTTGTGATCCAAGTTGCCGCTGTTTTTCCGGAATGCGTAGTTGCACGAATCAAACGTGACGTGATCGTACAACACGCCAGTCGCTAGTCGCCCGGCTGCAGTACCGTCACCGGCCTGGATTCCGTTGCTAGCCCTCGGCGTCGCTCCATAGTAACCGTCGATGCTCAAGTGTGCGATGACGCTCTTTGAATCATTCGATGAATCCCCCACCATGGTTATCGCAACACCGCCATTGGTGAATGATCTGATAAGAGTGTCCTTCTGACCATTACCGAAAATGTGGAAGCCGGCCTGCGTAAGCAACGACACGTTCATCGGAAACAGGCCGTCTGGTATAAAAACGAACCTGGATTCGGCCAAGGCAGCAAGCATTGGCGCCGAGAAATCAAGTGTTCCAAGCCGCGTGTAGGCGACAGCCTGCTGCGCTGCGGTCATATAGTCAGTGATGCTCACAGCGCGTTCTCGAAGTGAATTCTGTACACTACGCGCTATAGCGCCAGTCCCAGGCGGAACATAACTCATCAGGTCGGCAACCCCAGAGGGAGTAATAGAGCCGGCGTCTGAATACGAAACTCCGCTATCGTAGGAATACTCCAGGTGTGGATCTGCCCCAGTGGTGACACGAAAACTTGGGTACGGAGAGACAATGCCGGTATCGTGGCTCGGGACAGAAATGCCACTGATGACGCCGATCACTGACTCGGCTATGTAGACAGGCTGTTTGAACTGACCTTGACTATTGAGTTTTGTCGGGTTGGCTAGTTGCGCGGTTCCTGATATGCCACTGTACAAGGTGGCGAGCGTTGATGTTTTGACGCCAGCGGCGACGGTGTACCAAGAGACGCTCGCGTTCTTGTAGAGCGGATTGGCAAGCTCGAAGTCGCTGATCGGTGCGCGAACGCTCATGGTTTATCCCCCATAGCGCCGAGTAACTGGTCGCCTGTTGGTCTTCTCGCGATTTGCATAGAGCAGCGCCGAAAGCGATATCTCCGCAGCGCTGCGCCATTCCCTGATAGTCGCGCCCGGCAACGACTTCACGGGCCCGTCCCCGATCTCCGCAGAGAGGCGTGTGACGATGTAGAGCTGCCACTCCTGCGAGAAACCGCTTGGTACGTCGCCAGCTTGGTCTCCTCCCTGCTCGCCCAAGACGGAGCGCGAGTAGGCTTGGAATTCGAGCGCGACCCGCCATACGTCCGCGGTGCTTGGCACTGGCCAGATGTAGGCACGCTGGTTCTCGGTGAGGCGATCGACGAACAGGATCTCAGGAGACCCGGCGGTGGTCAGGTCGGACTTCGACTCATAGGTCTTGCGCCTGCAAAGCTCAATTTCTGCTTGGCGCAGCCCTGTTGTCTCGTCCACGCGCCACGCGCGTACCGGAAACTGGATCCCGGTCGGCGGATAGTCAGCCCCCATCTGGTCAGCCAGGACAACGCTTTCCTCTGCGGCTGGCCAGTCGAACGTCACGGTGGCGGGTGTGAGCCAGTAGCAGCGCCGTGTACCGGTCAGCTCTGCCACGATCATGTCGAGCCATCGCAAGGTCTCGTCCAGTTCGTCAGGGTCGGCCGCCTCATCGTTGATCGCGAAGGCACCGATTTTACGAAGCGCCCGCTCGGATAGTTCAACTGCCGAGAGTTTCCTGACCGGCAGCGGTGTCGGGTCGTATTGGCTGCTGTCGAGGGCGATGGTCATAGCGCGCCTATCAGTTCCATGCGCGCAGGACTCGCTCGGTAGCGCAGGGTTATCTCATGCCCTGCGCGGTGAATGTCACCAGTGCCCGGTATGCCGCCTTGCTGCGCCGCCAGAATCTGCCCACCGAGCTTGCAGATAGTGAGCACGCCAACTACGGGTAGGCTGATGGTCGGTGCCGTCACAGTGTTCTCGCCAGGGGCCCGCACCCGTATCTCGTCCCCATCGGCCAAGGAATAACCCTCCGAAAAGGCCGCCACAACCAACGCATTCCCGTCCCCTGTCGCCACCACGAACTCGCCCCCAGAACCGCCGCCAGAACCGTAAATGATGTCGTTAATCGTCCTGGTCCCATTGTTTGTCGTAACGAGCCAGGTGTAATGGCCATCTGCTGCGTAATGCTCAAAAGCGCCGTTCGCATCCGTGATGATCGGGTTGGCGATCGCAGCCACGCCGTCGTTGTCCGAGTAGATCGAGGCAAGCACCCCGGCCGGGTAAGTGGTGACCCTGACAGTCGCGCCTACGACGATGTTGCCTTTCAGATCAACGACGGCATCAATGCCCTTTTTTTCCATGGCCTGTTACTCAGGCTACCTTGCGGTTCTGCGAAGGAAACATGGCTTCGAGCTGCTTCGCGTCCATTGCGCCGGACATTTCGCCCTGCGTCATCAGCTCGGCCAAGTGCTTCTCGGCATCAGTCATGCCGACGAGGCTCTTACGCCATTCGACCATGTGCGCTGCGAGTTCATCCGCGGTCGCGTTCTGCTTCACGTCCTCGGAGCCGGGGAGCATCTTGACCAGCTTGAACAGGTAATCGCGGGAAAGGTTCTGGTACTTGACGACCACTTCATCCGGCCCGAGTGCCTTCGGAACTTTCGAGAAGTCCGGTTTCTCGATCGGCATGATGCGGTTGCCCGTCGGGCCGATAACCTTGAATGCCGGGTCGCACAGGAACTTCAGGGCATGCTCCATCGGCATGACGCACCCTTTGTCGCTCGAGGCGAACAGCGGATAGGTGATGATGTCCGGTTCGGCGTCCTTGTACATGCGCGTGATGATGTCGTGCCGGCGCGGAAGGTCTCCGCGTTGATTCAGGTCGAATACGGTGTATTTCGCTGCCCCAGCCTTTGGCGCGCTTTGCGCAACTTCGTTCTCGTCCATCGGGTACTCCTTTGCCTGGTTGTGGAAGCGGGGGCCGGCTTGCGACCGGCGCCCGTCTCTTTTTACGCTACAGTGAGTCCTTCTCCTACGACTGCGTGATGATCGGCGTTCCGCTCACCAGATTGCGGTAAGGCAGAAACACGTACCCTTCACCCGTGTCGGCACCAGCCGAAAGCGTCCACGTCAGGCTATCTGCGGGCGCGATGTACTCCACCGCGTTCAGTAGTGCGCCGTTCGTGTCCGCAACCAAGCCGGCCGTGTCGAGCGCGAGCAGACTGACAAACCCGTCTGCGTCACCGCCGTCTGCCGGCACAACCTCCCCGGTTCCGATGTTGACCGTTTCGGTCGCGTCGATCGTCACGACCTTCACATACGGGAATGGCTGCATCACCATCCCGACGATCAGATCGAGTCCCGTGTCGACTTCGGTGTTGTTGCTCACCTGGTCATCGACGCTGAAGGGAAACACGAGCATTTGACTGCGGTTCGAACGATCGATTGGAACCTCGTGCAACTCATCCGGCCCGACGCTCCACAGTTGCGTGGCAAAGCCCTCGCCGGTCAGGATGAACAGGTCGACCGCATCCACGGCGGTAGCCGTGTAGAACACCCCGCTGCCCCTGGTGAGGGAAATGGGGTTGGCGAGCGATGCTCCGGCCGCGTCGTACAGGGTCGCTTTCTGGCAATTCCCTGCTTCCGTGACAAGGCATTTGCCGCCGGTTCCGATGATGCTGGGCCCGGCAAACGCGCCGATCGGACGATCTTGGAGTTGGAACTTGTACTTTCTCATGATGGTCTCCCTCTCCTAGTTGGCCGCAGCCGCAGTTTTGATCGAGACGATGCCATAGTCCTCGCGGGCGTTGGCGTCGTATTTCGACTTGTACTGCGGCTTGAGCATGCCGATGATGCGATGGATCCCCAGAGCCGGACGGTTGCCATAGTCGGTGTTGTCCGACTCGTCCATGCCAGGGGTGCCGTCATCCAAGGAAGCGTACCCGAGGGCTTGCGCACCCATCAGGAATGCCTGCGCGCCATGGATGGTGCTGGCAGCGCCCCAACGCGAGCCGGAAGCCAGACCGAGGGTGTTGAACACCTTCTGGTGGTCGTAGATCACGACTTCGTTGATGACCTTCTTCGCGTTGTTGAACAGCGGGTTGTCCATCCCGCGCGGCATGGCTTGCGCCTGGATCGCCTTGTAGTCGGAAGTCTTTTCCAGATCCCGGCACTGCTCGGTTGAGAGCACCAGGATGTAGTAGGACTTGCCGCCTGCGCGGATCGGACGGATGCGCTTCCTCTTGGCAAACGACTTGGCTTGAGTCACGATATCCCAAGTCATCGTGTCGGCCGCGACCAAGGTCGCTTCGGAGGTTGCCACGCCCGCGAAACTGATGCGGTTGGTTGAAGCTGCCGCCACATCCCCAGCGAACGAGAGCGAGGGAATCTGGCTCGTCGCCCGCGTCGACCCGTCGGTATTCAACGTGAAGGCGCGGCCAGCGGCCGTGAGGAACAGCAGTTCGTCGAGAAGATCCGCCAGCCAGAAGGCGAGCACATCGCGCGCCTGGACCCGGAAGCGGATTACGGTTGCCTGCTCGGACATGCGACCTTTTGACCGGCAACCATTGCGAAGCTGGTCGATCTGGATGGTCTGCGCATCCGCGAGGATGGGCTGCTCGTTGCCCTCCAACTGATTGTCACCAACCACGCCGCCGGAGATGTCCCCAATCAGCGGCATGACCGCCTGGGTTCCCTTCTCCGTCTTGGTGAGTTCGGTGATTTTCTGGATCGGCTTTGACGTGTCATCGGTCGAGCTACCCATGAACCCGTTTGACATCCAGAAGTTGTCATCGCGCCCCTGCTTCGATACATGGAGCGAGTAGATTTTCTTCTGAATGTCCGTCAGAGCGCCGAAATCGGTAAGTGCCATGATTTTGGTTCCTTCTTCAGCGTGTCAAGCGGACGGACTTTCCCATCTGCTTTTGGACAAAACCGGGATTGGCTTCCAACCAACGGATGGCCGCGTCCTCGCCTTGAGCAAGAGCCGCTGTGGCTTGAGCCTCGGTAGGCTCTCCGCCGGTCGCCCCGGAGCCGGTATTGCCGATGTTGGGTGGGTGATTCCCCGCAAGCACGAGTTTCGCCTCGCGCTCCGCAGCCGTTGGCTGCGCCGTCACCGTCGAACCAGTCGCTGCACCTGCTCCCGCACCGTTACCGCCTGCTGCTGCTGGAATGACGCCGAGTAATTTAGCGTAGTCCTGCGTGGCCAAGGCCGCCATGCGTTCGCGCAAGTCCCTTGATCCGACCGAGTTTGGTGGGCCCGGCTGGATGGGTTTCCCCTCCGCTGCCGCTTGGTCTTTGGCTTGTTGAACGTATGGTTCTAATTGGGCTGCTGTCAACACATTCATAAGTGGGAATCGTTGAACGAGGCTATTCACATGCTCTCGCACACCTGGATCGTCTCTCTGTGAGTTTTCGACTATCTGCCGAGCTTCCCACGCCATGAGTTCACGTTCCCGCGCACGAGATCTATTCTCGGCTTCGGCTTGCTCTTTAGCGCTAAGCCGCCCGCCGTCAACTTCTTCGGCTAAACGGACACGCTCATCTGCCAAAGCCTGCCACTCCTCGTCGATCGTGAGTTCAGGTTCCGGTGTTATGGTCCCATCAGCCTCGCCGGCGAACTTCTCCGGGTCGACCAAGGTCTTGAGCACACGGTTTTCGCCCTCCTTGACTAAGAGAGCGCCCGACAACTCCTGATTCTTCCTACGAAGCGCAACGATGGCCGCCGTAGACGCATTGTGTCCTGCTGCCGCTGCTGCCGCGGTGGCGTCGGCAACTGCTGGCGCCGGTGCTCCTGTGACTGCTGCGGTGCCTGACTTCGGCGCCGTACCCGTCCCATCGGTTGCTGTGCTGCCCGCATCCGGTGCCTTGCCAGCGGCTTCCGCTTCGGCCTTGACCTGAGCCTCGAGCTTCGCGAGCTCGGCGTCCTCGTTCGCGAACGGGTTCTCAGACGCCGTCTTGGCCGCCTCCGCTGCGCTCGACTCAGCCGGAGCACCTACTGCCCCAGGAGTGCCTTCGGCCTCGGCTGCTGCAATTCCAGCCTTGGCAATTTCGGTGTTGGTGGTGTCTGCTTTCTGGTCCATATTTGCCGTCCTTTATTACAGGGTGGATCCACCCGACACGCCCGATATCCGGCGACGATGTGCTGGGGATGACGCCCCAGCGCGCGAATAGCCCGATTGCCCCCGGCCGCGGGGTCGTGCACCTGCAAAAGCCCTACCGGTAAAATTCGATGTCATGGAAGCGTGATGTCCGGTGATTCAGCCAAGTGCGTAGGGCTCATCTTCTCGCCCTGAGCGACATTTACTTGTTGAGAATCCGTCAATTCAAGGTCCCGCCTCCACTCAGAATACACCTTAAATGCTGAACAGCAATGCCGCTCCCAGTCCGAGAGCGTGTATTTTTGCAGCGCAATAAACGGCTTGTCGCACTCGATCGGGATCTGGATGTCGCCATTGCCGTCCTTCCAGAGCAGGTAGAACACGCGCCCCCCCTGGATCCAGCCCGCGAGCCATGCGCCACCAAACGCGCACTGCCGATCAAGGTGCCGGCACACATCTCGCGCGTACAACTGGCGGTAGTCCTTCGGGACCCAGCGATCAGCGTTCGACGAACAGAAGATCCACTTGCCATCAGCCGTATAGGTCCCGATCCAATAGAAAAGATCCGGTGACTCGTTGATTTCCATCCAGCCGCGCACGCGTGCTCGTAACCACGGTTCAGGGAGATCGTGAAGATGCCCGGCACCAGAATCGGTGATGATGACTTTCGGTTGATCGTCGGTCATCGTTTCTCCTCCTTCGCGGCAGGCTTGCAGGCCGCGAGCTGCTTCTGCGCCTCAATCTGTGTTTTTGATGCCATCGTCTAATATCCATTCGATCATTTCGGCACTCTCGGCTTGAAGCACTCGCTTGCAAAGCAAACGGCTTCAATCGAATCCGTAAGCGGCACCTGAATGGTTAGCACCTTCGCGTCTTTGCTTGGCTTCACCCGCTCAAGCGGCCACGCCATTGCTTGCTTCTGCGCCTCATCGAGCTGCCGCACGAGCGCAGCGATACGCTGTTCTTTCACCGCGATCTCATTCGCCGCCGCAATGCGGGCGATGGAGAGTGCCTGCTCGACCTGTTCCACGGACAATTGTTGAGCGTGAGACAACACGCCAAATATCGTCAGGAGCAATCCAACCAATCCAATCATGTAGGTGCTTCGCATCATCGCGCTCCCATAATAGTTACCGTGCCTGCCGGACTGCGGTAAGTGAGTTGTCCGGTGCTGTCAACGTGAATTGTGCCACCGAGCATCTTCAGGCCGCTCTCGTCGATGCGGACACGCTCTGAGAGCGTACCGGACTGATCTGCTGTGCGGAAAACGATGCGGCCCGGCACGACGCCGGCGGATACGGGTCCGTTGACCTCGACGAGAATATCAGCCGCGTGCTGAAACGCAGTGCCGTCAGAACCGTCTGCAATTATCTCCGCGAGTGCCTCGTTATTTGCGACGGCGGCATGAACACCGATCTCATCGCTCGCGCTCTTGGCGAAGGCAAGCAAGGCGTTCAGATTCCGATTGGAATTCCAGTACGAGAACGTAGCACCGCCTGCATAATTTTCGTTGCTGGCAACCTCGAACCGCTGTCCATCATAGGCAGCCCCCCACCATGCGCCGCCGTAGGGAGGGCCAACAACGAAGCGCTGTCTTTGGCGACCCGCAACGCTCGTTCCCCAGCCCGACCAGACCGTGTTCTGCAGACCGTATACGTCTAGACTGATCGCATCGGCATGGATCTGCGCGAATCCGGTCGTCGGGCTGATACCCCACCATAGGCTGACGGTGTTAACGGAGGCCGGGTCGAGGTTGAGCTGCGGCGCGCATTGAGAAAATACAGGCAGCGGTAAAATCAGTAGCAAGAAAGCGAACAGCGATTTCATCACGTCCCCACGCATGCGGCCGAATCAGAACTGATTAGGCCAGCGGTGTTGATACATAGATAGCGCTTACCCGACGCCGAGGGCTGGTTGGGCAATGTCAGAGTGCCCTGCATCGTGACTGCACCGTCAGTCCCAATACGCATCTGCTCGGTCGGGATCGTGTCCGTGGTCACGTCCCGAGTACCAAAAACCAGAGCGCCCTTCTCATTGCTAGTTGTGCTGGTGCTGATGTATCCGATATAAGCAGGGAAATAATTGTTGGCATTAGATGTGTAGCCGAAACCGATCAGGCTCAGATATGAGGCGCCGCTAGTGCTGCCGCCGATATGCAACGGCGTGGCAGCTTTGGAGAACGTCGCGGATGGAGTGTTTGCCGCGATGACAGCCGACCAATTTGTGAGCAACGTCGCCTTGACCGCTATCCCATTGTCGGCGGTCATTGTGGTGAATGTGGCAGCCAGTGGCGTTACTGTGCCGATGATGACGTTGTTGAGCTGATTACCATTGGCGGAGATAACTCCTGCGCCTGTAATCTCCAATACTGGCGTAGTAAATGTTATACCACCTGCAGCAGTTGACGGCGTGATAGTAAAATTACTTCCTATATCGCCGATCCCGATTTGCCAATTGTTATTAGTGTTTTGATATCCACGCAGTCTCAGCGCAGAACCAAAAGAAGTGCTTGCGGCACCCAGAGTCAATAGATTGGGACCATCCCCAGTGGTGTCACGGATTGTGACCTCCTCGTAGAAGATCGGAGCCGTGTCCAGCACCATCTTGCCCGTGCCGGTGACGGCGTTCGTAAGGGCCACGCCGCCGTAAGTTAATGCGCCTGTTGCAGAAAGCGTCGTGAAGAAACCAGCCAATGGCGTGCTAGTACCAATGATGACGTTGTTGAGCTGGTTCCCGCCGGCGGATTGCGTGCCGCTCCACGTCGCCGCGGCGAGTGTCGGCGTGCCGCCTAACGTGTAAGTGCCAGCAATCGTTCCGGAGAGCGTTGGGCTCGCGCTCATTACGACGTTGCCAGTGCCAGTCATCGCATTGGAAACAAGGCCCTTGCTGCCATCGGAAAAAACTGGCAGGCTCGCTGTGAGCGATGACAATATCGGCTGCGAGCTGAACGTCTGCACTCCGGTAAACGTATTTGCGTCGAGAATGGCAAGCGTGCCTGTAGTCGGCAGCGTCAATCCTGTCGTACCAACCGTCGTGAAGGTCAGCGCATGCGCCCCGCTGCGCGTTAGAGTCGCCGCTGCATTGTTCGCTACCCCAGTGCCACCATGGTCTGCTGCAACCGTCCCAGTCACATTGGCTGCAGTTCCGCTCACGTCTCCGGTGAGCGTGACACCCGAAATCGTGCCTCCAGTGATGGCGACGTTGCTCTGGTCAAACAATGGGCGCGAGGTAAAGCCTGAATCGGCATGCGTCAATAGGGGTGCCAGAAGCAACGCGATGGCGACGAGCAGATTTCTCATCATTGCAATCTCCTTGGCCAGAACCTATTTATAGAACCAGAGCGAGACGATACACGCGGTCGGCGCAATCAAACCGATCGTAGCAACATCGAGAATGCTGAACCCAGATGGGTTTATCGCAGACCCCGTCCCGTCCGTGACATCATCCGCAGGCACCGCGGCTGCGCCATCTTTCTTCGTGTAGAAAGCAGAACAAGTAGCAGACATCACAACGGTCTTTGCCCCCGTTGGAACCGTGTGGGTCTCGTTGACATTGGCTGCAAGCACGCGATTATCGACGTAGCTTGGCATGACCGGCAACATCGAGGAGTAGGCTCCGCGCCCTTCGGGTGGGATGATGAATTGGTTCTGAGCGAGCGTCGGCTGCAACCAAAGTGCGAGCAGCAAAGCGAGGAGTAGCCGTTTCATGATGTTCTCCTGAGTGATGCGAAGATTCTTTGAACCTGCTGAGCGATCGGGCGAGGCATGAACAACTTGCGCATGCGAATCTCTTCCTGCACCATGGCCTCGAACTTAGCTTTTTCACGCTCGGCCTTGCGAGCCTTTCGTTCCATGCTCATGCCTTGACTCCGTTCTGGAACCATGCCCACCGCCATTCAGGCGGCGGGCATGTCTTGCACGATTACGCTTTTAATGCGGCCAGCTTGGCCTCGAGCGCCTCGCAGCGCGCGGTAAGTTCCTTCACCGCGTTGATGAGCGGATAGACGAACAGCGAATGCCCGATCCGCTGCCGACCATGAGGATCCACAGTCCAGCCTCCCCATACGTCATCACCGAGAGCGTCTTTGACTTCCTGCGCCGACACGCCGAGCACGACCGTTTTGGTGTCGAGATCGTGGCCCTCAACTGGCCGCTCCCATTCCGTCGGCCATTCCGAGGCAGGCTTCATGGTGTATTTGATCGGGCTGATCTTGTTGATGAAGGCCAGGCCGAGTTCGGATTTCCCAAGCACGTCCTTGCCTCGAACGTCGGACACTACGGTCCAAGACCCGGCGCCGCCAACCTTCCAGTCGATGTTGACGTTATCCCCCGCCGTCCCGACGATGAAGGTGTCCGCAATGCCCGTTACGTCGTGACCAATAACGAACTGCTCGCCCGTTCCGGCGGCGGCCCCGGAGATGTTATTCCCGAGGAACACGTTGTCCGCGCCGGTTGTGGTAACCAGACCAGCGTTGAAACCAACGGCGGTGTTGTTGATACCTGTCGTCAGCGCACTAAGAGCAAGGGAACCGACTGCGGCGTTTCCGCCGGAAGCAGAACCGTTCGCGAGCAAGCCGGCGTTGTGACCGACGAACACATTGTCGTTGTCATTCGCGCCAGCGCTTGCTCCACCAGCATCCAGACCAACTGCCACATTTCTGACACCGGCGACGTTGGCATCGAGCGCTCTCGCCCCAACCGCGACGTTCCCAGCGGCTGTACTTGCTGCCAGGGCGTCCTTTCCAACTGCGGTAGCGTTATCCCCAGTCACATCAGCACCGAGAGCATTGAAGCCGATCGCCGTGCAGTTGATTGTGGTGGTCGCCGCGTTTAAGGCGGTAGATCCGACGGCGACGTTGCCGCCTGAGGCCGAGCCGTTTGCGAGCAGTCCTGCGCTCGCACCGATGAAGGTGTTGTCGTTGTCGTTCGCTCCGGCTTGCGCACCACCGGCGTCTTCTCCGACCGCCACGTTTCGGACACCAGCGACGTTTGCATCGAGCGAACCAATCCCGACTGCGGTATTTCCGGCCGCAGTGCTCGCCGCAAGCGCATTCTTGCCAACCGCCGTCGCGCCAGCGCCGGTTTGATTCGCGCCCAACGCATTGAAACCAACCGCCGTGCAATCGACAGCAGTCGTTCCGGCGTTGAACGCAGTCGAACCGACGATGGTGTTCCCGCCGGAGGCCGAGCCGTTCGCGAGGAGCCCGGCGTTGTGCCCGATAAACGTGTTGTCGTTGTCCGTTGCACCAGCTTGGGCACCACCAGCGTCCAACCCAACGGCCACGTTTCTCAGACCAGCTACGTTGGCGTCGAGTGCTCCAGCACCGACCGCAGTGTTGCCGTCCGCAGTGCTGGCTCCCAATGCGTTGAACCCGACAGCGGTCGCACTGATGGAAGTCACGGCCGCATCGAGCGCCTTCGAGCCGACGGCGGTGTTGCCACCGGAAGCCGACCCGTTTGACAGGAGGCCAGCATTGTGCCCGACAAAGACGTTGTCGTTGTCCGTTGCCGCTGCCGCTGCACCACCTGCGTCCAGACCAACGGCTACGTTTCTGACACCGGCAACGTTGGCATCGAGCGCTCCGGCACCAACGGCAGTGTTTCCCGCTGCGGTGCTCGCGGCGAGCGCATTCTTGCCCACTGCGGTTGCCCCATCGCCGGTTACATCCGCCCCGAGTGCGTTGAACCCGATCGCCGTGCAGTCGATGGCCGTCGTCGCCGCATTGAAAGCGGTTGATCCGACGATCGTATTGCCACCGCTCGCGGATCCGTTCGCGAGCAGGCCGGCATTGTGCCCGACGAACACATTGTCGTTATCGTTCGCACCGGCAGCAGCGCCGCCAGCATCGACCCCGACCGCCACGTTGCGCACACCGGCAATGTTCGCGTCCAGGGAACGCGCTCCCACCGCCACGTTGCCGCTCGCCGTGCTTGCGCCAAGGGCAGCGTATCCGACGGCAGTCGCATCGATGCCAGTCACAATGGCATCGAGCGCCAGGGAACCGACAGCGACGTTTGCGCCACTCGCCGATCCATTGGCAAGCAGTCCGGCATTGTGACCGACAAACACGTTGTCGTTGTCGTTGGCCCCGGCCTGTGCACCACCGGCATCGTAGCCAAGCGCGACGTTGCGCACACCGGCAACGTTGGCATCCAATGCGCCGTGTCCGACTGCGGTATTGCCAGCCGCCGTGCTCGCGGCCAATGCGTTCTTGCCAACCGCCGTCGCGCCGTCCCCGGTCACATCAGCACCCAACGCATTGAAGCCGATCGCGGTACAGCCAATCGCGGTGGTCGCCGCATTGAAGGCTGTCGAGCCCACCACGACGTTGCCGCCGGAAGCAGAACCGTTCGCGAGCAAGCCGGCATTGTGACCGACGAACACGTTATCGTTGTCGTTTGCCCCGGCGCTTGCTCCACCGGCGTCAACACCGACCGCCACATTGCGAAGCCCGGCCACGTTCGCATCCAGAGCGCGCGCGCCGACGGCGACGTTGCCGCTCGCCGTGCTTGCGCCAAGAGCGTTGAACCCGACAGCGGTCGCGTCGATACCAGTGGTAATCGCATCGAGCGCCTTCGAGCCGACGGCGGTGTTGCCGCCGCTCGCGGAGCCGTTTGCCAAGAGCCCGGCATCGTAGCCGATGAAGGTGTTGTCGTTATCGGTCGCGCCAGCCTGCGCGCCGCCGGCGTCAAGACCGACGGCGACATTGCGTGCGCCTGCGACGTTGGCGTCAAGGGCCTTCGAGCCGACGGCGGTGTTGCTCGCGCCAGTGCTGGCAGCCAAAGCATCGTTTCCGACAGCGGTCGAATCATCAGAGGTCGTATTGGCACCCAAAGCTCCGACACCGACCGCGGTGTTGCGCGCGCCGGTGGTGTTCGCGTCGAGTGCTGTGGTCCCGAGCGCCTGGTTGCTCGCGACGTTGCCGTGCCCGAGTACATTGACGTGCCGGAAACTCGAGATGTCTTTGTCGGCGCTGACGACGACCGCCTTGGAAGCCGTGATCGTTCCGGCCGCCACAGCGTCGAACACCGTGCCGGTCCCAAAGTCGCCCATGCCGGTCCAGTCGGTGTTCAGGGGCCCGACCGAGCGGTACCACAGGAGAGAATTCGGGTTCGTGATATCTGCGTACCACTGGCCACGGAAGGTCGGCGTCAATACGCCGCTGGGGCCACCAACGCCTTCAACGTAGCCAATGACATCCGTCACGTCCTCGCGCCCGACCTGCGGGGCCATGATGGTCTTCATCACCGAAGCGGTGGACTTGCCTACATCAGTCAATCTGGTCATGATCGTTTCCTTGTAAGGGTTTGTGGTTCCTCAACTTCCTAGGGTCCTGCGCTTGCCCCTCCCGGACCTGCCTTCGCCGCTTGCGGAGCCTTGGTAGGCCCTCGCTGTCCACCTTCGGATGCGCCCGCGGCTCCTGGCGCTCCTTTCCCGCCCCCTGAAGCACCTTGCTCCGGTGGCTGTTGAATCTGGCTCGGATCAACCTGAATGCCGGCTGCTTCCATGGCGACAAGGTCATCCGCAGTGACGAGCCCCTGCGCGCGCAAGTAGGCATTCTGGCGCTGCTTGATCAATTCCTTCTGCGGCAGGGTCGATAGGTCGATTGCGATGTCCTGAACCATCGGCAGGGCGACGATGCCAGTCTCGATCATGTTGACGAGTTCCTCGAACTGCGTCGCCATGAAGGTCGCCGACAGGGGTGTCTCATCGACGGTGAGCGCGTAGCGCCCGACGGTCACGTTGTTCAGGATCTCGCCGGTTGCCTGGCGAGCGTTGATCCCGAGCGTGTTCCACAACCCGCCATGGCCTTCGATCTTGAAGAGGCGCGGCTCGGTGTAGTGGTTCTGGATCATTTCGATTTTCTTGTCGCCGCACAGGTTCTTGGTGCGCTTGGCATTGTCCATGTACATTTCAAGTCCAAGGACAGACTGCTTTTGCCGAGCCTCGATCGCGCGCCCCGACTGTACGCGGTCAACCTGGCCGAGGGCTGAATCGTTGATCCCTGCGATCTCCTTCAGATCCAGGGTAGCGGCTTGCTCGAGCCGCTCGATGCCAGTAGGCATCTGCCCTGGCTCGATCCGCTTCGGTGCGTTCGGGCCCTTATACTCGATGTTGAGGCCGGCGGCGCCGCCGTGCTCCTCAATCTTGATCTTCTCCTCTTCATCCAGGGAATTCTTCTCCCATGTCCAGCCTGAGTGTGCGATCCGGGTGAGGATGTCGATCTGGCTCGAGCGGCGCTTATTGACTTCCCGCTGCGGGTCGATCAGATCATCGACCATGCCACGGGTCTTGCCGCGCCGGAACCACGGGAAGAACGGGACGATGGTGAAGCTCTCGTAGGGGCTCCACTGGTCATAGACGACGATATCGCCGATCATGGTGGTCCAGCGCACGCGCTTCGTTGGGCGCCACTCGACGCGCAACGGGAAGGCAACACCGCGCGCGGCATAATCCATGGCGCACCACTGCATCATTTTCTCGATCTGCGCACGGCTGAACCGGTCCGGGATGGGCTCCCTGTCCCCGGTCTCAAGGTCTACGATCGAGCGCTGCATGACGCGAAGGTAGTGCTGGCAATCGACCACGCGGATATTTTTCCGGTACGGATCGACCGAGCTTGCGATGTAGGACTCGATCGATCCGAAGCCGGATGAAAAACTGCCGACCTGTTGCCCTCCGAAGGTTCGCCAGGGGGTGCGCTCTTCGACAAAATCCAGGATATCTGATGGCACACCGCCACGGTAGCCACCGCTCACGACGAGCGGGCTGATGAGCTGGGAGACGCGCCGCCCGAAGGTGAACTCGATCTCATCGAGGTTCCACCAGCGGCCCTCGAAGACGTAGCCCCAGCCCTTCGGGTCGTAGGTGTCGCCGTCTGGATCGGGGCGGATCGTGAACGGGTCCTTCGCGATCCCCTTGATCTCGCCAAAGTCGTTTCGCTCGAAGTCCAACCTCCAGTCGTAGTAGCCGCGCCCCCCAAGCAGACCATCGAGGAAGACCTCGGTGTCGACGTAGTGCTCCTTATTGTTGATCGAAATCTGCTTCACGATCTTCGTGAGGATGTCGGCGATCGCCGCAGTGCTCGCCGCATCGTCGGTCGGAAGGTAGCGGTTATCAAGCCGGTTCTGCCTGTGGTAGCCAAGGACGAGACGCACCAAGGGCGCGATCTTGTTCAGGGTGAGCCATGGGCGGCCCTCCTCCTCGGCTAACTGGATCTCCTCGGCCGACCACTGCTTGCCCTCGACAAAGTTGATGCAGCGCTTGGCATCCTCAGACCAGGTCGAGAAGGCCGCATCGGCGCGCAGGTAGCGCTCCATCATGAGCAGCATGAGGTCCTGGCTGTGAGCACCCGGCATCATCAGGTTGCCAACTCGGATATCTGCGTAGGGATCCTGCTCTGGAATGAGCGACGTGCCAGGCTCGGTCGAAGAGTACCTGTTCGGCAAAAAGAATGTGGCCGGCGCGTTCATCGTCCTGCCCGATGCGTCCACGCGCGGTTTGAGAGCGTCCCACCGCAGGAGAGCTTCTTCGCCCACTCAGGAATCCCCTTCGAGCCGTAGGCCGGAACCTCGATCGCGACGTAGGGGAGCGCCAGGTACTGCATCGCGTCCCCCGGGTGGCTGTATTTGTTCTTGTACGGGATGTCGGCGTAGCGCGCGTCCCCCCCGACCTGCACTCGCCGGTAATGATACCCGCCGCGCAGGCCCTTCCTGCACATGATGGCCGAGCGGTCCATCGCAAAGCCGTCCTTCTTGTTGAGGAACCAGGCGACGCCATCCCGGCGCGCCGAAAAGTTGTTGGTGGGTGCCGCCTCGATGTCGAACCCGGCGCCGCGCACGACGTCGAACCCGGTCACCTCGTCATTTTGCGATCTTGAATCGCCGGCCGGGTCCCCCGTGATGATGAACTTCCACGGATCCCCATTCCTGTCCTTCAGCCCGAATTTGTTCGCCAAATACGGTTTCAGCGCGTCATTGATGAACTGCTGCATGCCCATCGAGCGTTCTTCGGCGACAAGTTCGCCCAAAACAAGCAATTTCCCGAGAGCTGAACACTGCCCGGGCACGGCCGCGGGCGATAACCCGAAGTCCATCCCGATCCTGATCGGCATGCCGTCGATCGGCCTCAAATCGATCGGTTTTCCGTGATAATGGTCGTCGTACTCGCTGTATACAGGCTTCCCATCGATCACCTTGCCGTACTTGTTCAGGATGTTGAGGTCGATCCAGTCCTTGGACTTCCCTGCGACCAGCAAAAGCCAGTAGGCAAAGCCCATCGGCTGATTGTTCGCGTTCTCGCATGCCGTATTCGGCACATAGGACCCATCGGCCTCGAGTAAAGCGGGCGGCTGCTCCCAAAACTCCATCAATGGCCGCTGCATCCCAAGCAAACGCAACTGCTCTTGAAGTTTTGCCTTCAATTCTTCGGCCGCGGCCCGATCGTCCGGGTTATCAGCGCCTTCGGCGAGCGCATACCACCAGTGATCATCATCCATGGAGTTCGTGTCCATGATGATCCCCGCCCAAGTGAACGCAACCCCGTCCTTCTTGTTCGGAAAACGCCCCACCGTCGCCGTTGCCATGTCCAAAACGGACTTGTCGAGCTCGGAAGCTTCGTTCAACCAGACCCCGGTGTTCTCCATCGACTTCAACTTGCCCACATCGGCAGGCTTGTCGCACGAAATGAACACTACCTCCATGTCCACCGTCGTCCCATCGGGCAACTTGAGGATCATGCGCGCCGTCATCGGCTCACCAAGGTTGATCGGCGCAATCGTCTCCGGCACCCACTCCTTCCACGTCGCCATCGTCGTCTTTTTCAACTCGGCATACGTGTTCCGAATCGCCGCAAACCTCGATCTCCTCCTCTTCCACCTGTCCGGCGCCTGCTGGTGCGCCCGAATCACCATCTCCATCACGCATGACACCGACTTTCCTGACCCTCGAGGACCCCTCACACCTCGAATGAAGGCTTCGGATCGATGAAAATTGGCAAGAATCGGCGCGGCACTGTAGTTCGCAGCATACGCACCAGGCTGCGTCCCAAATCTCGCAAGTCTGGCAGCGTTTGCCATCAGGGAATCATCCCCTTGAAGACCGTCCATGCAGACCAGAATTGTCCAGGTACCGACGGCGCGCCGCGACCACCACTTCTCGCAGCTTCGTCAACTACACCAGGATGGTTTCTCGACGTCGGCCAAGGAAAATATGCCGAAGCGGCCACCGCCGTTTCCTTGTGGGGCGTAACGGGGGCCTTCGGGCTGGTTTTTGGATGGGTCGGAACCGGGAGCGCTACCGACTGAGCGAGTGCGCCGTCTTCACCGGATTCTCCGACCTGATTCAAGCATAGACCATGGCTACGGCCTCCGTCAAGGTGACTTGTCGCAGTAGGCCACGTCCATTCCACGATTTTTGCTCCAGCATTTTTTTGAAATTCGGCACAGCCTACTCCACTTTCGCTATCCTGTCTTGGATTCGCTCCACGTGAAACACCTTGGGGAAAGGAGGGAGAGAGAACCCGCTCTCTCCAACGCCGTGCACCGTGGGCCCCATTT
>ERZ1292629.1298-Hain-H43-01um-R1-1298-length-24873-cov-9_pt1 | contig 24873 bp, 28 predicted proteins | sample MGYA00564399_ERZ1292629 | MGnify/ENA primary metagenome ERZ1292629 (study PRJEB36523, sample SAMEA6512636) | groundwater metagenome | collected 2019-01-08 | study: AquaDiva: Metagenomics assemblies of 32 groundwater samples
ACAGTTCCATTGAAGCCGACGCCGAATGTTTAGCCGCAGCAAGCGATATCCTAAAAGCGCTTGGTATCGACGCAAACATCCAAATAAACAACCGTAAATTAATGAATGCAATTTTAGACAGTGTACAAATTGTACAAAAAAAAGAAGTCATGCGAGAACTCGATAAATTAGACAAGCTCGGCGAAGACACCGTCAAACTCAATCTCAAAAAATACGCCGATGCTAACCAAATCATAACTCTATTCAAGCTTCTTGAAAAAGATTTGGCGTTTTTTATGAAAAATCTCTTTGATGGTGCAGAGGAATTATTCAAACTCAAAGACTTAGGAAAATGGTACGGCTATACGGCAAAGTTTAACCCGTTTCTTATGCGAGGGCTTTCGTACTACACGGGCAACGTGTTCGAATGTAAAGTTAAAGAGAGCAAACACTCCATCGCGGGAGGAGGAAGGTACGCAGGAGTTGCAGGCAAGTTCATTAGACGAGAAATCCCTTCCGTAGGCATTTCATTCAGTATCGAACGACTTATGGATTATGCAAAAATCCCCATCAGAAAAACAAAAGTGATTATTATATCGATAGAACAACCACACGCAACCATTCTTCTTGCACAAAAGTTGCGACGTGAGGGCATTCCTGCACTTATTTCATTCGAAAAGGTCGGCAAGGCACTCGAATATGCCAATGCATATGACATTCCCTTTGCCATTTTCGTAGGCAAAGACGAGCTCAAAAAAAAGAAGTTCAAATTGAAAGACCTCCAATCGGGTGTTGAAAAAGAAATATCCGAAAGCACACTCTTCAAACAGTTGCGTTAATCTTCATCGTCATCTCGACGCGAAGGTATTGAAGATTTAGAAACAAATTCGGGCTCATCATCGTCATCAAGCGTATCAAGTGCCTGCAACGCAGCATCGCTTGCTTCTTGTTCCTTCTCAGCAGTTTGCATAAATGCGGCGACCTCAGCACGCAACGCGGAAAGATGTTCTTTATGCGTCTCCTCATAAAGCGTCTTTAACCAAATCCAGATTTCTTCAAAATGACCTTCCTGCTCAAGCCAAATGCGTTGTTGAGTGTCCAAGTGTAACAAAGCCACAAACTGTATAACTCGCTCCTCCCGAGAATGCGCCTGAGTAAGTTCAGAAAACGCAAGACGTCCTGTCCGTGAAGAGAAAACAGTTTCAAGATGGCGATATAAATCACGAATTTTGTCCTGCAAGTTAAATGTGCGCTTGGGAAGTGCAATGCCAATTTCTCGCTCCTGTTGCCTAAACAGAATTTCTCGTTTAATGCGTCGCGTCTCCGTTTTAATGGCCGTATCAAGAGCTCGCATAAGTTCTTCAAGCGTAACACGACGAAATCGAGGGAGCGGCGTGCGGGGCACGAGAAAGGGAATATCTTCATCGAGTTCTATGCGTTCTTGCGTATATTTTTTCTCTTCCTTCTTACCACTCAATAACTCGTCAAGAGCAGGTAAGTCTTGCGTTAATAGAATGTCCGATTTTATACGAAGTAAAAGCGCTGCGGCAAGCAACACTTTCGAAGAAACAAAGAAATTAGCTTCTTCAAGTGCACGAATACGTTCGAAAAACTTTGCAGCGAGTAAGCTCAAATCTATATCCCATGGGTCAAGCTGCTCGCTATTAATCAAATCATAGATAATGGCCTGCCAGCTAAGTTTATCTTCAAAAAGAAGGGCATGTATCTGATCCTGGCCCACTTTCTCCCCTCCAACAGACATACTCCTGTCGAGAAGGGAGAGTTTATTAAATCTCTGAGCAGGAGATTCAAGACAAGTGTCATTAAGAAGTTACAACAAAGCGAAAGGTTTAAATAGGGGAAGTTCGCATTAAATATAATCACCTCTTTTTCCCGGAAGAGGACGTTTCATTCATCTTCTTGACGAATGAGGCCTCCTCTTCTAGGGTTTATATCTATAGAGTAAGATTCTTCAACGCGTTTCGCGTAAAGTCCTTGAATAGGCAAGAAACGCATATCCGAATCAGAGAGGTGATACTTATCTCTTCTAAAAGTAACAAACCTTAAAACCTCTGCTTGTCTCGTTCGCCCATGAACAAAGAGGTGCTGACTGTTTCATTGCTCGTCGTAGCAATAATCGCGCTCGCGCTCACTAGTTTTTCGTTCTATCGAGATATAACTCCTTCGCAAGATGATAAACCACAAACAGACAACATTGGCACAATAACAGATACAGAGAAAACAACCACGGGACGAATAATTGACGAACGCACCGTACGTTCAGAAAGTACGCAATCAGGACAAGGCGGAGAAGGTGGAGATGGAAGTGGAAGCTCACAAGGATTCCAAGAGCCTCCCGAAGAAGAACGAACCTACTGCACGCCAGAAGATAGATTGATTGAAGAATGTTCTGCTAACGACCACCCCGTATGCGGATGGTTTGATCAACAACAAGTTTCTTGCGATATGGACGGACCCTGTGTACGAAGCACATTCCCCAACGAATGCGAGGCCTGTATAACGCCTACAATTCTCTATTGGACCGAAGGCGAGTGTCCAATCCATCTATAAAATCATAAAATCTAAAGAGCTTCGTGTTGCAATAAAAGCAGCGCAAAGAGCAGGAACCTATTTACTCAAACAGCAAAATAAAGTCGTTGTTGAAAAAACAAAAAGCAATTGGAAAGACATCCTAACGAAAAATGACCTTGAATCAGAAAAAATAATTCTTGAAACATTGCAACGCGCATTCCCTCAAGATGCAAGCACTACTTGCAAAAGAAAAAATTACTTCTTAACGAACTCAGTATAATTGCATTTCCCGCAATGCAAACGACCTTTATGATTCGCAAGAAAAATACCGACTCCGCATCGAGGACAAGAAGGTGAACGGACAAGCTTTGCGCCTTCAACCTTATAGTGAATATATTTCTTGCCCAAAGGTTTATTCTTGTGAGGTTTCTTACCTTTCTTAACTTTTTTCTTTTCTTCCTTCGGAGGAGCTACCTTTTCATCAGCCATTAGGACGCACCTCCCTTCTTAGCCTTGGGTTTAGGTTCAAACTTCTGCTTTGCGTCAACAGAATTGTACACAAAAGCGTACACAACTGAATCAGAGGTACCATAGGAATTAACAAGTTGTTTAATGACGACCACGTCTTCAGCAACCCCGAGTTTTTGCGCAAGGGCCGTAAGAACAGAAGCATACCCTGGATTGCCCACGCTAGGATAGGCGCATCGAACTTCACGTCGATTGAGGAGCAAATTGGAGGTTTCGTCTAAGAGATTCATCGTAATCGAATGGCAAACGAGCCTTTTTTAGTTAATTTGAGTGCTTTCGCAATTTCCGACTGTTCAGCATCGAGTACTTCAATATGCCCTTTGAAACTATCAAGGAACTCAGCCGAACCACACGCAGGACACTGTCCCGCACCCTCATAAATAGTGCGACACTGACGGCAAGCTTTAGTGACCATTACTTCTTCTTGCCCCCTTTCTTCTCTACTTTCTCAGCAGTCTTTTTAGCGCGCTCGTCCTTCTTACGTTTCTCATCAAGCCATTCAACCTTGCCTAAACCCGGCTGACGCATAGTCAATCCAATCTTAGGCTCGCCCATTTTATAACTAATAGCAACAACACGCGCAACACAGTGGTCTCCCACTGCAAGCGAACGCTTAGACGCCTTGCCCGAAAGCGTACCTGTCTTACTCAAGGAGACATAATCATCCATGGTTTGAGAAATATGGATCATGCCTCGAGAAGGGCCGATATTCATAAACGCGCCAAAATTAGTTATTTCTTCAATCGTACCATGGACAAGCTCGTGAAGCTCGGGCTTCCACGTAAGAATAGTGAATGTAGACTTGTAGTAGGTTGCACCATCACCAGGAATAATAACTCCATCACCAACGCCATTAACACTGATAACACGAATAACAAACCCAATCTCTTTGGTCATACGATTAACATAGCTCTCACTGAGCTGCTTCTCAACGGCGTCCCGTGTCGCCAAACCAAAATGCTTGGGTTCAACGCGGATGTAGTCTTCAACATCAGCAAGATAGAACATAGAATCTTGACTAAATGATGCTTTTTAAAAGTTGCTGTCTATCAAATTTAAGCCAATGGGGTCCGTCCGACCGCGTCAAATCGCCGAGAGAAAACAGAAAAGGTGTAAGGGTCCCGATTTTCAAAAACAAACTCTGTAAGACGAGGCTCGCTTTTATCAAAATTAATACTCCCCGTATCATCAATAACAAGGCTTCCCACTTCAGGAGCAAAGTAGCGAATAACCATATAACGGCCTTGTGAAGGATCGAGCGTGCTGCGAGACAAAAAAACACGAGATCCGCGATGAATCCCCTCGTAGAGAGCAAAGCCTTCCGCCGATGTATCTTGAGAAGAAATCGCAACACGATTTCCAACAAACTGCTCTAAATCAGATTCTTGAGCGATTCTATGCAGACCTACATTTCCACTATCCATGAAAAAGACCAAAAAAAGATTATTTTTAAAGATTTCTAGAGGCTATCTCTTTTCGGGGCCCACTCGTTTTTCAGCATCAAAAAGCACAATCACATTCGGAACCGAGCGCTTAATTTCCCGATCAAGGGTCGCAATATAAACACCTCGTTTGCCTTTTTCTATAAGGCCCTCATCAACACGTCCCTTCCCCAACTTCATCTTTTTAACACCCCGCGATTCAAAAAGAGCGAGGGCAATATCTATCGATTCTCGTTCAGCACGAGGGGACTTAAGGCGCAAATCTCGCAATTCTTCAAAAACCTCATGAGGAACTTTAACAGTAAAACCTTGTTCTTCGAGCTGAGTCAAAAAATCAATCTTTTTCTTCAAACAAGAAACAATAAAACTGCTATCCAGCAACACTTCCATTAAACGAAGAACGAATCAAACTTTAAATAGCTGTCTACGCTCTAAACTATAATGGTGATTATCGATAATAAAAAAGAGACAACGCATTTGCTTGAAGTACTCGCACAAATACAACAAGCGCTCGAACAATCAGATTCCTTCGCATTACATCAACTCTCGGACCAATTACTCCATACCGCTTCAATCCAACAACACACCGACATATTGACTATTGCCGTCGTAACCTATAGCCTTCACAAGCTCGTGACAAAAAAAGAACGCATCCCGCAAAGAGAATGGGCTCTCTTTATAAAGAAGTTCAACGGAGAGCTGCGTAAGTCAAGTGAAGCGCTTCAGGAACAAGATGCCGAAGAGTTCGCACGCCACCTCGACCATGCAAAAGAACTGATAGAAACAAGCATAGGAAAAAAAATGGCGGGATACGTTCAAGAAATTCTTAAAAAAGCATCCATAAACAAAGCAACAAAGGTATACGAGCATGGTATTTCCCTGTCGAGAACCGCGCATCTCCTCGGATTATCGCAGTGGGACCTACTCGAATATGTAGGGCAACGAGAATCACGAGATTCTCCGTATGTGGCAACAATCGACGAGAAAAAACGAGCGGCAATGGCACTTGCCTTCTTCTCATGAAACTCCTTATTTTTGACTCGGGTCCACTTATCAATCTCTCAATGAACGGCTTACTCGGAATACTTGAAAAATTAAAAACGCACTTCAAAGGAAAGATGGTAATAACACCGCCCGTGCGAGCCGAAGTGTGTGAGCGCCCCTCGCGTATTCCCCAATTTGAATTAGGCGCCCTTAGTATTAACGCGCTCATTGAAAAAAAAGTCATTGAGCTGCCTGAATCAATAGGAATAAACGCAAAACAACTTGAAGTCCAAACACGCAACGCGATGGACTGCGCAAATCACTCGTTTAGAGCCGATAATCACTGGATAACCCTTGTCAGCGACGCAGAAATGTCGTGCATCGCCCTTGCACAACTCGCGAAAAAAGAAGGTCACGAACCTCTCCTTGTAATTGACGAACGTACAGCCCGTTTATTATGCGAAGCTCCGGAAAACATCGAACGACTTATGGCAAGTAAACTACACCGCCCCGTTATCATGGAAAAACGATGTAGCACAGAATTTAGGAATCTCTCCTGTATCAGATCAAGCGAGTTAGTGTATGCAGCTTATAAAAAAGGTCTCATCTCTCTCACCGATCAAAAAACGCTCGAGGCCTTAATTTACGCAACCAAATACAAAGGTGCGGCCATATCCTGGGAAGAAATTAACATTCTAAAGAAGTTAGGCTGATTATATAACTGCAAGAGCATCGCCCAAACCATCTCTGAATACGTAACCCAACTGTTCCGAATAGCCCTTTATCTCATTGCGAAGCGTTAAAACCTGATCTGGTAGAATGCTTCGAACCGCAAAAAGATTGATATGAGTGATTCGAGGCTGGTAAGTAGGAGGAAGAATAAGGGCCTGAAGATGCTCAACGACAGAACCGCCCGCATCGACAAATTGGCGAGTGAATCCCCCCATAACGTTGGCTTTTCCATTTTCAACATCAAAACCCAACTCCCGCATAAGGGTACGTTCAAGAGTAAGGGCATAGTCGCGCGCCTGAGCTTCGCTAACGTTTTCCTTTCGATACCCAAAAAAGTCCGTTACCATAAAAAACCCATTAAAAGAGGCTATTTAAAACTTTTTAATGTCATACCTTGCAAGGAGTTACAAAATAGAGCTATAGGTTCTGACACTTTCTCTCGAGCGTTCGATTCCAGAATAAATGGGCCTGGAGGGAATCGAACCCACGTCTACGGTTCTGGAGACCGCTATTCTACCATTGAACTACAGACCCTTGCACCAGAACAACCAGATAAGGGTTTTAAGTCTTGCGTCGACTGAACGTTTATAAACTATCCCTCCCTAAGTAAAGAATGCACAAAAAAGAGAGCCATACAATTCATAATCAACACAAACCTGTCGCAAACCAAGCGCTTGAAGAACGAATCATACACAACCTTGTTGAACTACAAAAAGTACACACCGACTTAAGCGAAAAGTTTTCAAAATTATCAAACCAGATAGAACAACTCCTGACGCTCTTTGAAGTGTCGGCACGGGCATTTGCCAAGCAGGCCAATATACAAGGAATAGAGAAAGACAAAGAATTTCTTGATAAAATAGATAAATTGCTCGATCAAAATAAGCTTATCGCAAAGGGTCTCACCTTAATGGAAGGAAAAATGAGAGAACGCCTCTACGGCCAAAGCGACACCCCTGCTTCGCCAAATCAAGGACCGCAAAACCCTCGATCATTTGACGCACCTCGGCCCCTGCCGCGCTTCTAATGGATCAACCCGTTCATGAAGTACGCTCGCTATTCCTTAGAGAATTTGTAAAGCAACTCATCAATAATTACCCCCTTACGCCCGAAAGCTATATACCTTCTCAAGAGTACGCTGAAGGAAAAAAAATACTCGAACCAACAAAATACTCCCCAACTCCAATAACCTTAGCGAATATGCAAAATAAAGAGTACGCTCCTTCCGCATCGTCTATGGAAAGAATACTCTTGCCCAAAATGGAAGGATATGATGAAGGACCGCAAAAGATCGTGACAATACGAGAAATAGAAGAAGACCCTGCTCCCTTACTTGTACAGCAACCATTTGCCTACAAACAGCCACAAAATCAACCGCCTATGAAAAAACCACAACAAGCACCACCAAGTCTTTTAGACCAGTGGCTCTCCGACGCGACAATCGAAAGCATTGAATGCATGGGGCCCGATCAAAATCTCATTATTAAAAGAAACGGATCGATAACTCAAAGCACCACTCACCTCACACAAAGTGAGATACAAAAACTTGTAGAAGATCTCTCAAAACAAGCAAATATACCGCTCGCAGAAGGAATTCTCAAAGCAGAAACGCCACAATGGACCGTAATAGGAATTGTCTCAGAATTTGGAGGAAGCCGATTCCTCATACAAAAAAAAGGAATGCCGCGTCGTCACAGTTAAACTCGCGTACGACTGAAGAAAGAAAGCAACACAAAAAGGCCCAATACCACAATCCATGCTACAATAGGTTCATAGTAGGGACGTTCATCGCGGCATACATGACACGAACCCCCACAATCGATGCCACCTTCATCCGCATCCTGAATAGAGTTAAAACATGAAAAAGGAACCGTCGACTCGGATTGGACAAAAAAGACACGTAACGAAGGCAGTTTTTCATTAAGGATTACGTAGCCTACTGTTTGTTCATCGGGAAGACGAAGCAACGTTGCAGCACGCTCACCCTCGACAAGATTCATAGAAAGTGAAGGAGCATCAAAGGGAACAACGCGCAACAAGGCCCGTGTTGGAGAAGAGAGTGAGACGAACGTAACCGACAAGTCGTTAAGACCATCTCCCGTGACATCGAACGATTCTGTTGCACCTAACTCAACATACAGACGCTGAATCGAACTTGCAACCTCGACAAGAACCCGCGGAACTTCGCGAGAACGATCTATAGTCACCACCCCAACCGAATGTCGCTCATTACCTACGGGAATTTCCAATCGCTCGCGTTCTGCAAGTACCTGGGCAAGACCACCAAAAACCATAACATCATTATCCTCAAACGAATAGGTACGCTCCCAAGAACTGCCTTTTCCAGAATCCCGATAAAGAGTGTCATCGGATTGAGAGCGTGAATCCCTATCGAACCGAAAGCTACTCGAGCTAAGCGTCAAGGAACCAGAAACAAAAGAAGCCCTTATACCGGAATCAGGAGAACACGACTCCTCAAACGTATATGAAGAACCATCGGAGCAAATACAATACTGTGTACGAATCATCGTCGTAAGAACCTTACGCATACTCCCATCAACCCCTGGAATCGTGCACTCGCTTACCGGACGACAAGCAGGATCCAGACAGCGATCAGAAGAACCAGAATCCCCATTCTCTCCTCCATCGCTTTCATCACCGTCACCCAAACCTTCAGAACCTCGCAAAGAAGTTCCCTCACGAAAAGGCAAGACAGAAATGGACTCTTCTAAGGTCGCAAACGTATCTTCTCCACGGAATAACTGCATTTGAACTAACGTGGGTGAGCGAGCACGAAGCGAAAGTACAAACGAAAACGGATGTAAATCAATCACAACTTCGTCAATGAATTCAGATTGCTGAAACCCCGGAATAAGTTCTTGATAATCCGTTCGCAACAAGAGAGAGGTACTTAGTTGTGAAAGGTCTACCGCCGAATTCTCAAGTTGCTTTCCCGAACTAACAACAATAACACGCTCAACGGACGCATCGTAAGAAGAGGGAAGGGTATCGTGCATGTCCTGACCAAAACGTACAAAATAGGTGCGCGCTTTAGAACTATCTCCTAAAGAAGGATTATTGATGGGAAAATCGCCAATAACGCCTCCCGCAAATTTTCCATTCCCCCCGCCCGGGATTACAACTTCATCACCCCCTTCAATAGCAACGGCATCAATACTATTTCCTCCTGAAGAACGATGTTCTAGTAATACGTCGACTTGCAAGAGGGGCGCGAAAGCGATCTGAGATCCATAACTGCCAAATAACAAGGGATCAATGACTGAACTGAGCGGAAGCGTCTTCTCGTAACCATCAACCAAAAGAGAGACTTCACTATCCAACGGAAGCGGGCCAGTGGAGAGATCGTATACAATTTGGCCTTCAAGCGGCTCCCCTGCAATTGCAGTTATAGTGTGAATCGTAAGCCCGACAAAGCCCGTAAACACTCCCGTATAGAATACAAGAGAAAGAACCGCAAAACATACCAAAATAGCTAGCGACCACGCAAGCGAAACATACGAGCGAGAAGAAGGCTCGAACGAGCGGTCATAGAAACTATCCCTCATATCCCTTCAAAAAAAACAAAGTATATAAGAGTAGCGTCGCAAATGTATTTATACCTAAAAGCGATAAAATCATATGAACGAGGTCAAGGTAATTAGTCTGGGAGGAAGTATCATCATTCCACAAGACAAGAAAGATGTGTTCATGAAACAGTTTCGAGACGTGCTCAAACGACACTACGCGCAACAGAAATTCGTGCTTGTATGTGGGGGAGGTTCAATTGCGCGCGCCTATCAGCACCTATTAAAAGAAGAACATCAAAATTACAAGCAGTTATCACTCGCAGGTATACGTGCCACCCGAACCAACGCGGAAACTGTTATGCAGATGTTTGGTAAAGAATCAAACGCCGAGTTACCTCTCTCAATGAAAAAAGTAAAATCGGAGTTACATAAAAACAACGTCGTCATATGCGGTTCATTGCGCTACGCATCGAACGAAACTTCCGACAGCACGGCCGCAAAACTTGCAGATTACCTCAAAGCAGAATTCATTAATGTAACCAACGTCGCAGGACTATACCCCCACGACCCCAAAAAAAATCCTCGAGCAAAACTTATCTCGTATCAGACATGGATTGAATTTGAAAAGCGAGCAAAAGCGATACGCTATAAACCGGGGCAACATTTTGTACTTGACCAAAAAGCAGCACAGCGTATACGAAAGAAAAAAATAAAAACCTATATCGTTGGCAAAAACGCAAACAACCTTGATCTCCTCTTACGCGGGAAAAAATTCAAAGGAACAACGATAGGTCCATGAAAGAAAAAAAAGTATTCGCAGCGCATGATGAAAAAGAAACAAGAAAAGTCCTCGAAAGCGGCAAGATACATGTAATAAGCGATCTTGAGTCAAACAAAAGAGCCGATAAACTGAAACACCTCGAAAGCGGCTTGACACCCGTGCTTGCACGAATAGCGGCAGATAAAAAAGTCGCAATCGGATGGAGCCTCGAAACATTGAAAGGGAAAAAAAAGTATGAAAAGGCGGTCGAGCTCGCACGCATACGTCAAAATATAAAACTCGCACGAAAAGCGGGTGCGTCTCTTGCAATACGGGGCGACGCTCAAGAAGGAACCTATCTCCTCCTTTCTCTGGGGGCATCAACAAAACAGATACGTAACCTACGAACACAATCTTTTTAACATCAACGCTCGTGAAACTTCCATGACAGAACTCCTCGATTCCTTATCTCCGATTGAAAGAAAAATTCTTCCGTTTATAGACAAGTCGCTAGACGAAATAAAGAAAAAATCAGGTCTCGACGAGACTTCTGTGGTGAGAGCGCTTAAATTTCTAGAAAACAAAAAAATCGTAACAGTTGTAGTAGAAAAAAGACACATCGTAGATATAGGCGTCAATGGAGCATACTATAGAAAAAATCACCTGCCGGAAAGAAGATTGCTCCTTTTTATTGAAAAGAACTCCCTCTGCTCAATTGAAGAGGCTCAGAAAAAAGCCAGTCTTTCAGAAAACGAATTTAAAGCGGCGTTGGGAGCACTAAAGCGAAAGGCACTCATCGAAATAGTAAACGGAAAGATGCGATTAACCGGTTCACATGAAGAGATTAGTAAAAAATTTCTCGAAGAACAATTACTCGAAGCGCTTCCCAAAGACCAAGACTCATTAACCTCTGAAGAAGCTTTCGCCCTTGAACGATTAAAAGAACGTAAAGAAATAATTGAAATACGAGAAGAAAGAAAACTTGCGTTTAAACCGACCGATCTCGGAAAATCACTCATGCATCATACGACCGATTCAAACCTCATAGAAGAACTAACTCCCGAGCTCATACGAGAAGGAGCTAATGATTTAAGATTCAGGAGATATGATATTCATGCGGTAGTGCCAAAGCTTCAAGGAGGAAAAACACATTTCGTCAATCAGGCGCGAGAATTTGCACGGCAGCTTTGGCTTGAATTCGGATTCAAAGAAATGGAAGGACCCCTTATTGACAGCTCGTTCTGGGTATTTGACGCGCTCTTCACCGCGCAAGACCATCCCGTACGAGAAATGCAGGACTCCTTTTATATAAAAGGAAAAGAAGCCGAACTGCCTGCAAAAGAGCTCGTGCATCGTGTAAAAAAAGCGCATGAAGAGGGAGTTGCAGGAAGTGCAGGCTGGAAATATGTCTGGAAAGAAGAAGAAGCAAAACGTCTCGTCATGCGCACGCACACAACATCTCTCTCTGCAAGAACACTTGCAACACTTAAGAAAGAAGAGCTACCTGCAAAATATTTTTCGATAGGTAAAGCATTTAGAAACGAAACTATAGATTGGTCTCATGGCATCGAGTTTTTCCAAACAGAAGGAATCATCGTAGCAGAAAACGTAACATTCGTACACTTATTAGGCTACCTGAAAGCGTTCTACAAAAAAATGGGGTTTGAAGAAATACGATTCAGACCAAGTTTCTTCCCCTATACTGAACCCTCCGTTGAAGTTGATGTATTTCACAAAGAAAAGAAAATCTGGCTTGAACTCGGCGGTGCAGGCATATTCCGGCCCGAAGTAACAGAACCCCTCTTAGGTAGAGCAATGCCCGTGCTCGCGTGGGGTCAGGGACTTGATAGGATGATTATGGATGCCTACGGAATAAAAGACTTGCGTGAAGTTTACGCAAACAACCTCGCTTCGCTTCGCGCCAAGAGGATAGGGGTACTCTAAATGGCCAAAATACGATTCAACAGAACATCCTTTGAAAAAGAATTCAAACTAGACGAAAAAACTCTTAACAGATTAAATTTATTCGGGACGACCGTGGAAACGCTCGATGCAGAAGAACTTGAACTTGAGATACCCGCTAACCGCATAGATCTTCTTTCGCTAAAGGGACTTATACGCGCATTCAGAGCGTTCGAAGGCAAAAAAAACGATATGCAAAACTATAAGCGCATAAACGCAAAAGAATACATAGTTTCAGTTGACAAATCAGTAAAGACTATTTGGCCACACACCGCCTGTGCCATCGTGAAAGGATTATCCTTAAAAGCAGAAGATGTAAAAGAAATTGTCTCTCTTCAAGAAAAACTAAGTACGACACTCGGACGCAACCGTAAAAAAGCAGGTATTGGAATATACCCCTTGGACAAAATAACGTTCCCAATAACGTATGAGGCGCGAAAACCCGCAGACATCATCTTTCAGCCATTGGGAAGTCAAAAACCAATAACTGCAGAACAAATACTCCAAAAACACCCTGCCGGTAAAGAGTACGCCTCTGTGCTGAAAAACGTGACACGATATCCTATCTTTGTCGATGCACATAAAAGAATACTGTCTATGCCCCCCATCATTAATAGTGAAGAAACGGGCAGAGTCACAGAAAAAACGAAAGAAGTATTCATCGAATGCTCGGGATTAAGTAAGAACGCTGTAGAAAAAATGCTTGTCATCGTATGTGCTGAACTTATTGATCGTGGCGGAACCATTTATGGAGCAACTATAAAAGATGAAATAACTACTATCACGCCCTCGTTTGAAATAAGGAAGATAAAGATAAAAAAAGAAAATCTAGAAAAGTTGCTTGGAATTACGTTTTCTGAAAAAGAATTAGAAAAATTGCTTGCACGAATGGGCCTCGAATACAACTCAAAGGAAAAGAGCGTGAGTATCCCCTCGTGGAGGAATGATATTCTTCACGAAGTCGACATTGCCGAAGATGCATTGATTGCCTACGGATACAACAACCTCGAACCACATATACCCGATATTGCAACAATCGGAGCGAGTACACACGCTACAACAAAAAAATCAAAAATACAAAACACCCTCAATGGGCTCGGAATGATAGAACTATCTTCTTTGCACTTTATCACGAAAGAAGAAGCCGAGCGAGTACTAGAGAAAAGACCACTTGAACTTGAAAACCCAAGAACAGAATACGCATTCTTAAGGCCAAACTTAACTATTCCTCTTCTGCGTACTCTCGCGGCCAACCGAGATGCTGAATATCCGCAGCACGTATACGAAATAGGCACCGTTTTCTATCCAAATGCACATCGAGATACAGGTATTGAAGAAACAGAACATATTGTCATAGGAATCACACCCGGCAACTTCACAAAAGCAAAACAGATACTTGACTACCTCATGCGCATGCAAGGGATAGAGTACATACTCAAAGAAGCCGAGGTGCACGGTCTTATTGCAGGACGCACAGGACATATCCTTGTCAACAATGAGATAATCGGCCATATAGGGGAAGTACACCCCGCTACTCTCCGAGCATGGAAACTCAAGATGCCCCTCGCCCTTATCGAAATCGAGCTCGCACCTTTTCTAAAAGAAAAATAAGCCCCATTTTGGCTCTGAACTTTTAAGGAACCTTCCGATGAGGTTTCCATTTTTATGGAACCCCATTAGTGGCTTTGAACCTGACTAATCTCGTAACTTATTATTGTAAGAAGGATCTAGTTTATTTACTTTTCGATTAATCAAAATTTAGAATTATTACTTTAAGGCAACTTTGGATTCTAAGACGTTTCTATATGCTTCAACTCGCGGATTTCCTGCCCAACAAAGAACTTTTCCTACAGCCCTTATTCCTCTTGCTATTGGATTAACACTATCATGACGAGCAAGATAGCCTCGAAGGTATTCAGTTGACTGTTGTCTTGCTTCTACCTCGTAATCTCTCACTTTTAGATGTCTCTGATGGTTATCTTCTAACATCAAATTTATTCCGCTTGGATTTAACATACTATTTGTTCAAAGAATTGCTATTTAAACCTATCTTCAACAAACACTGTAGTGTTTGTTGGTTATAAGCCTCTGCCGGCATCCGAGCGATTTTGTGCGCTCACCTGGGCTTTGATCTTGTTCCCTAACTTGTGAACAAAAGTGGTCTAAGCCTCCGCCGAGGATTGAACTCGGGACCCCGTCCTTACCAAGGACGTACTCTAACCGCTGAGCTACGGAGGCGTACCTTCAAAAAAAGAGAGCGCTATAAAAAGCTACCGTTGTGTAAATAAAACAGAATCTGAACGTACCAACGAGCGATTAACGTTCGTATCGGGAAGCCACTCCGAACGTACAACATATCCCGTTAAAAAGGCCCCCTTATCAAACGTTCCTGAAAGCCAATGGTAATATTCATCGATAAAAAGTTCACGAGCAGAATCATCATGTAATGCGAGATTACGATTGCTTATGATGAGCAACGCAGAAATCACAAAAAGTTTCAAAAGAACCAAATAGAGCCTCATGTTAATGAGCGGTAACGTTCGAAGCACCCCATTCGAGCTTGATAGCATTGCCACTAATGGTGCCAAAATTATCAAAGACGCGCCACAACCATGTGAAATACACCTTCAGAAGGTGTACAAGTCCGTCCAATGAAGTCAGACTAATCCCTGGAAGCGTACTCACATATGCAAGAGTTATCAGAAAGAAAATCGCGGCAACAACGACTAAATAAGACCAAAAGTTCTGCCCCTTATTAGTAGCCTTAACGAATACAACAATCGCAAGAAGTCCAATGATAATTAATGCCCAGGCCATATAACACCTCACAAACAAAGAGTATGAGAGATATAAAAGACTTTCGAACCGCAGTCTTTTTAAGCCTTAAAAAACTCGAAAGCGTATAGCCCCGTAGTCTAGTGGTCAAGGATACAGGACTCTGGCTCCTGTGACCCAGGTTCGAATCCTGGCGGGGCTATGTTTGAGACTGAGCGAAGGCGAAGCTTGAGCACTGCCAGTATGAGAACTTGTTTGAGTAAACTGGCGGGGCTATCACTCTCGCAAGAGAGCATAGAACTGACAGCACTAAGAACCGCAGTTCTTTCGGCTGGCGGGGCTATAAGTATCGAGTCAAGCACCCGCAGCAAAGCAAGTATCTTAACACAACTCTTTTAAACCATCATCCGCATCAGAGTGCATGCCCTTGTAGTCTAGTGGCCAAGGACGACGCCCTCTCGAACGGCCGAAGAAAGAGTCGATAAAGACAATTTCTTCAGTCCTCTTAGGACAGGCACTTTCATGAACACGTACCCGGCGAGTTTACTCAAAGGGTCGTAGAGAACGGCGTAAACCCGGGTTCAAATCCCGGCAGGGGCATAAGGACAAAGTGGCAGGTTCATGGGGTAGTGGCTAACTAAATGGGTGCTCAATAAACTTTTAACCACGAAACATTTATACTTGTATGCGAACAAAACAAGATTTGTTAAAATTTCTGGAAGGTACGCGAGACTTTGCTGACATTGAAGCAAAATTGGCCAATCTCCCCTCAGATAAAGATAAGGGAGACCTTTTTGAGCTCTTTTGTCAAACCTATCTCAAAGTCATCTACAAAAAGCAGGCATTCAAGTCTGTTCAATTATTCAAGGACATCGATGCAACTACCATCCAAAGACTTAATCTAAGGATGGGCAAGGATTACGGAATAGACATTGTAGCTATTACAGATTTAGACGAAATATGGACTATCCAAGTTAAATTTAGACAATCCGACCAGCTAACTTGGACTGAATTAAGTACGTTTAAGGCGTCAAGCGAGAAAGCAGCATTTATGATGGTCATGAGTAATGTAAGTAAGGTACTTCATCCGCACACAACACTTGCTCACTTTTCATCGATATTACGAAATGAGTTTGAAGCCTTGGCTGAAGAGGACTTTGCAGCCATAAAATCTTTCCTAAAGGGTCAAACCATCAAACAACCAAAATTTTCACCACGACCTCATCAAGTTGAAACAATACAATCAGCCCTAACACATTTTAAGACCAATAATCTTGGACAAATGATCCATGCATGCGGAACGGGTAAAACTTTGACAGCTCTTTGGATAAAAGAAGCATTGAAACCAAAAAATACTATTGTCTATGTACCTAGCCTTTCATTATTAAAACAAATTCTTGAAGAGTGGACAAAACATAAATCATCAAACTTTTCGATTAAATGTGTTTGTAGTGAACAATCTATTTCAGGAACTGCTCAAGAATTAGATGAGTCTGTTGTAGAGATTACTGAATTAGGAGTACCAGTAACTACAAATCCACAAGAAATCGCTAAATTTTTAAAATCTACAAATAAAGACAAAATTATTTTTTCTACATATCAAAGCGCTGCAGTAATACTTGAAGCAGTAAAAAATTCGCCTCAATTTTCCTTTGATTTGGGAGTATTTGATGAAGCACATAGGACTGCAAGCAAACGTGAACATTTGTTTGCTAAGGCGCTTGATATCCCAACGCAGAAAAAGCTGTTCATGACTGCTACTCCTAAACTCTACGCACCACATATTAAAAGCCGTGCAAAAGAGGAAGAGATTTTGCTTTGTTCAATGGACGACTCTTCATTATATGGCGATGTATTTCACGAGATTAAATTCGGAGAAGCAATTAAACTTAATTTATTGAGTGATTATAAAATTAAGATCATTACTGTAACAAATGATGAAATCAAAGAACTAATTGACAGAAGATACTGGATAGAAATACTTGAAAAGGAAATAACTGCGGATGAACTTGCAAAAGTTTGGGCATTATTAAAATCGTTTAATGAAGCAAATCATGTTATTTCATTTCATTCAAGAATTTATGGGGCAAAAGAATTTCAATCACTTGTTGAAAAGACAATTGAACTTCTAAAAAGCCATAAAAAAGAAACAGAAGATGTAAGGACATATCATATAAGTGGACAATATCCAACCTATCAGAGAAGTAAAATATTATCCGAATTCATTGCACAAAAGAAATCTGTAGTAACGAACGCTCGTTGTTTAACTGAAGGAGTAGATGTCCCTGCCATTGATGGAGTATACTTTGTTGATCCTAAACAAAACATTATAGACATAGTACAAGCCGTAGGCCGAGCAATTAGAAAGAAACCAACAAAGTATGGTTATATTATTATTCCAGTTTTTATTAAAGATGAAACAGATGCTGAAAAAATAATAGAAAGTTCTGCATTTAGGCAAGTATGGGATGTTGTGGAAGCGATGAAAGATCAAGACGCTAGATTAAGCCACATAATAGAGGAATTACAAGAACTTAAAGGAAAGAAGAGATTCGGAAGCCTTAAATCAAGAGATCAAGCAGAAGAAAGAGCATTGAGGGCCGATTTAGGCAACATATTCGATCTTTCAGATAGCATATTACCTAAAAATATAGACGTTCTCGAATTTGTCGAGCAGATAAGTGTTAAAACATTAGATATAGTGGGTCAATCTTGGGATGCAAACTTCGGAGAATATAAATCATTTAAAGAAAAACATGAAAGAGATCCTATAAGAGAATCGCTAAACATGTTAGAAAAGCCATTAGCAAGATGGGTAGAGATACAAAGAAAAAATTATAAGGAAAATAAAATTTTACCAGATAGAATAAAAAGATTAAATTCAATAAACTTTGTTTGGGATGTTAATATAGGCTCATGGGACAAGTCTTTTGATGAATATCTAGAATTTAAGAATAAGCATGGAAAAGAACCTTCTAAAGGTTCAACTTCCAAACCTCAACTAGATTTAGCAACTTGGGTTAATATTCAAAGAATAAATTATAAGAAAAGTAAGTTGGCAAAAAACAGAATTGATAAGTTGAACTCTGTGGGTTTTATTTGGGATCAAAAAAGTACTTGGTGGGAAAATGGATTTAGGGCCTATAGGAATTTTATAATTAAAAATGGGCGAGAACCATCTTCTACTTCCAAGAATGAGCTAGAAAAAGATAGCGCTAGTTGGGCTCAAAGGCAAAGAGTAGCGCATAATAAAGATAAACTTTCCAAGGAGAGAATTGATAAGCTTAATTCGATAAATTTTGTCTGGGATTTATTTGAAACTTCTTGGAACCAATCATTTGAATACTATAAAGAGTTTAAGGAAAAATATGGCCGAGAACCTGATAGAGAATCAAAGGAAGAATCGGAAAGGTTTGTTGCATCTTGGCTAAATGTACAGAGGGTAGAGTACAGAAGAAAAATTTTACGTAAAGACCGAATAAAAAAACTCGAAGCATCAGGGTTTATTTGGGAGCTGCTTGGAACAACTTGGAATCGATCCTTTCAAAAATATGTGGATTTTAAAAAGAAATACAACCGTGAACCTTCTTCTGAATCAAAAATAGAATCAGAAAAGACTTGCGGGCTTTGGGCCGGATCTCAAAGAGGACTATACAGAAAAAATAGACTTCCAAAAGATAAGATAGATCGATTAAATGCTATTGGTTTTATTTGGAATCCTCTCGAATCATCATGGGAAAGATCATTTAATGAATATCGACAATTCAAAGAGAAAAACGGTAGAGAACCAAGCAGAGAAATAAAGGATGAATCCCAAAGGTTAATTGCGAGTTGGGCTAACGATCAAAGAAAAAGATATAAAATGAATAAAGTTTCACCAGAAAGAATAGCTAAATTAAATTCGATTGGGTTTGTCTGGGATAAACTTAGCTCTTCATGGGAGAATTCATTTAAAGATTATATCGAATTTAAGAAAAAGCATGACCGAGAACCAATATTCAATCGTGGGGGAGCGGAAAGAGATTTAGCTTTGTGGGTGCGTGGACAAAGGCAGAGATATAAGATCAATAAAGTTTCAAAAGATCGTATCAAAAAACTTAATGATATAGGCTTCAAATGGGTTGTAGGACTTAAAAGGATTAATGGGAGATTTGTATCTAAACTACCTTGAGAGCCCCATTGGGAGATATAGATATACAGAGAGTGACTTTTTTACAGAAAAACTTAATTTAACGTCGACAAATCAAATATCCACCCGCTGGAATCGGGTAGCCTATTCTAGCCATTTTGCAAGCATTTTTTCGACCTCTGCTCTCTGGGTGGAAGACCCCCATTTTCGGTACTGAGGCAAGAGCTCTTTATTAGAAACCACAAATGCCCAACGCTTTCCATACTTACGATTAAGCATAGTGACCTTTGCTTTTAACTGATCTTTTTTAGTGAGCAAGTTTCCTGTTTCAATTTCTAAAGCATAATACTTTTTCTTATATCTAAACGTAATATCTGCATCTCGAGTAATATGTTCCTCAACTTTCTCGGTGCCTTTTATATCTTCAACCAGTTTCTTTACCGACCATACTAAAAAAGTGTGGGTAGAAGAATGATTAAGAGGCGATTTCACAAGAAACGTTCGTACGCTCTGTGAGAATAAATCATATTCATTGACTTGCTTATAACCTTGTTCCTTGAGAACATGCAGTTCATCATCTTTTAACTCTTCTTTATAGAAAACATTCGTGTCTTCTGCTCGCAACTTATACATAATCTCTCTTTTTTCTGTTCTTCCTTCTTTTTCATAACGCCTTCTTTGTTTTTCTAAGATCTCTAACAACTCCTTGTAGTTCTTTTTCTGATATTCATAAGCACCAATCTCAGATTTATGTTTCAATAATTCATGAAACCTCTGGGCTTTTTCGAGTTTTTCTGATAATTCTTTACTATATTTCTCAAAATGTGCACTCCTAAGACCCTGCCTTTCCTTTTGGATAGTTCGTATATATCTCACCACCTGATGAATATCTAGCTTTTCGAGGTCACTGCGTAACAATTGTTTAATCACGGTTTCTTGCTCCTCTAATCGTTTAAGAGCAGTTCTTCTTTTCCACAGTTTCGTAGAAAGCGCTATGCTCAATCTATAATTGAAGTAGAATATAAGCGGAGATAAAATAGCTAGTGTCAGAAGAAGGCCTTTCGGAGTAACAAGGAAAAGCCCCAAATTAACAATAAACCGCCATGAGTTATCAAGAAAGAGTTTAGTTTCGTCAATAAAAGAAAAAAGGTTATCTCTCAAAAGCGCGAATAACGCAATTCCAAAAAATGCGATTACAGCCAATTGTTCCTCTACTTTGATTCCTGAATCCAGCTTAGAAGTTACGGTAGACCTCCTGCGGCAGAATCTGCACATACAATCGCTTAGTCAACTCTCCAATAGTTGCCACTTGGGTCTGAAGCGTTGCAAGCTGTTCCTGCAAAAGCTCATTTTTCTTCTCTGCTTTCTGTAATTTCTGTTCAATTTCCGTTCTCGTAATATCTATGAGCATATCTTCTTCTGAAATTGTGTCTCTCATTCCAAGCAGTTCAGAGTAATAATGAATCTTATCTGACTTTTTCCAACCGAAACGGTATTTTAGAGCAGACTCTGACTTGTATCTTGGTAGCCAATAGCAACACGAGTTGTGTCTGAAGTCGTAAAGAGTTAAGTCCGAATACTTCTGCCCTGCAGGACTAACCATATCCCCTAATGCCTTCTTAGCAAGTCGTTTAAGATACCGATTGGCTCCGCTCGGGTCAATACTAAAGATATAATCCTCTGGAGCAAACTTATGATATTGCACATGTTCTTTAATCATCTTAGAGCAGATCATCAGCTTGATTCTGCGACCAAACGTCTTACTCGCTTCCTCGCGAATATTGAGTTCCTTGAAATCATTATGAAAATCTGAAACCTTAATGTTCACTAACTCCGTAGGCGCGCGAATGCCCGTGTCAAACAGGAACCAAATGAGCGTTTGGTATTTTTGGCTTGCTTTGCTACACAAAAGCCGTATTTGCTCTTCTGTTAAGTACACCCAATCAGGCTTTTCATAGCTTTTGTCTAAGTCTTGTACAATATTCTTAACGACAATCTCTTTTCTACGCTGCACTTTCATCCACCAGTTCCAAAAAGCCTTAATTTCCTTAACGTAATCGCCTGTAGCGCGATATTCCTTACCATCCTTACGCCTTATGGTGCCATTACGCATATCGGCAAAGAAAGCGCACACTTGCACATCAGTGAGCTCAGTAAGAGTAGCACCATAGCGCGCCTCAAACATGCGCGCAAGCTGCGGCATACGGAAACTAATACAACTTAGCCGTATCGGGCTCCGTCCGCCTCGTTTGTTGGACGTCTCGACATTAAGCCCTTGTTCCATATCCTGCAAGTATTGCATAATAATCTGAGAATTCGCGCCTGAAACGCCCACAATGCCCTGTGCTAAGGCTCGTGCCTTCCACTTGGCGTACTTCTCCTTAATATTGTAGGGGTCGACCTTTGTCATGTCGACTATACTAATTGTCGGCCGATTTTATATATCTAAGCGACCACTAGACGGAAGAGTCAATCTCTGGATTCTTTAGACTTTAAAGAATGTTAAGAAGAAAGAGATGTATTGGAAGGTATCCTTGACACGTGAATAGATAATTTTTTAATCTGGATGATTTTCTAATTCTATGCCTTCATTTCCAACTGCGAATTTACCAAAGCCAAAATCATGGGATGAGTTCGAGGATATAGTGGCGGATGTTCTGAAACTAGTTTGGAACGACGCCCTTCTTACAAGAAACGGAAGACAAGGACAAAAACAACAAGGAGTTGATATTTATGGAAAGCCCTCCTACAATGCCAGTTATTGTGGTGCGCAGTGTAAAATCTCTACTCTTTCGATATCAGATATTAGAAAAGAAGTTGCCCTTGCTGAAGGCTTTCAACCCACGTTAAAGGAATTTATAATAGCTACTACGGCAGATCGCGACTCAGCGCTCCAAGAAAAAATCAGAATCCTTGATCAAGAGAGGACAACGAATGGCAAATTCGGCATAAAGATATTATTTTGGGGAGATATTCAGTTAAAATTGTCAGAAAGTGAAGATCTTATGGCAAAGCATTTTCCTCAATTTGTAAGCAAACCTTCTTCGATGTCTGGTATAAAAGAAAAAATAATGGTGTCTGAAGTAGAAGACTGGGCTATTAGTGAAGATCAAAAAACATATACTTACAAAAAAGACACTGCTTTATTCATAAAAGCAGAGCCTATTGAACAATCACAGGAATTTAATAGCGAGCCATGGTTAAAAAATTTCCCAGACCAACATGGTTCTACAAACCACCACCTTATTTTCTATGGCAACTCTGAAATACATAAGTTGTTTGCCGTGGAAGTTGACGGAGGTCGTTGTACGATTCCTTATCCTCGTAATCCTTATAGCGATACAAAGTCCATCACAAGTTATCAGTATAAGCTCGGAAAAATAATCAATGGTCTTATTTACGGTAGAACGCGTCAGTTTAGTACATTTGACGATTACTTAAAAAGAGCAGGCATTTCTGTAACCATATGAAAGCTATGACTATAAAAAAACACAATCTGGAAGCAAAAGATAAGTTATTGGCAACTCTGAATAATCTTATACCGACTTACCTTGTGTATGTAGGATTTCTTTACTACTTCTTTCAAATCCATTCCACAGAATTCGAGGCAGCCAATATCTTCATCGGATACGGAGCAGCAGTTTCCCTATTTTTACTTTTTCATTTCTTTATTTACTGTAAAAGGCTTCAAGATAAAGAAGCGCAAATCATGGGTTTTTTCTTTAATCTTTCTTATGTTTTTATAGGTTTGTCTATTTTATTCCTAAGTTTAATAAATGAGGGATTTGTTAAGACCAATCTAGCGTCGCAAACAATAATATATGGAATTTTCTTTCCGACTATTATCTACCTTATAGCTGTACCTTTTATAAGCGCAATGTATTTAATTCTAAAACCTGTCTATGTAGCGATGGTTTCAAAACCAAAGAGTTCAGAAAAACCCAAACCCAGTGTAAAGGTCTCTCCTTGGAAAATAATATTCCTATTATTTCTTACAGGACTATTATTCTGGTTTACTCTAGAGTCTTTCAAAGAACCTAATGCTGAAAAGATAAAGATGATTATTGAACTATCAGTAACAGTAGCAGGTTTCGGACTAATAGGGTTTGTTATGTTTGACCTTGTAAGGGGTAATAAAGATCGTTATAATACCTTCAAAAGCTGGTTTGCCGATTTGAAAAAGTCAGTATTATATGCTTTGGTTAGTTTAATGAGCGGGTTTATTTTCCTTAATGCTCAAACAGATGTCTGGTACTATAAACCGATATTTTACCTTACAGTGGGAGCTTTCTTTTATTCGGTAATTTTGTTCTTTGGATTTATTTTATGCTTTAATCCAGACGAATACCATCATTCTTGAGTACTACCCCATGAACCTGCCAAGTCGTCCCACAACACGGTGGGGGCATCAAGGTATTTTGCGATTTCCAAGGAAGGTATTCTCGCTCTTGATTAATACAGTATGTCCAGACGGGGCATATTTATAAGGATTGTCGAGAAGCAGTATATCAGTCATTTAAACACTAAAAAACACATTAAATACTCAATTTTTTATTAATTTCCAGGATAAGCGCTTCAATTCGATCTAACTGTATATTGTCTTTAAGCCTCTTTCTACACAGTTCTGAAAATGAAATGTCGTCGTTGACTGCTTGCTTCTTCAACTTATCAATCAAATCAGTTTCAAGCTTGAGGTGAATTTCGGAGTTCTTCTTCATTTTGATTAAGATTTTTCCTTTCAAAGAATAAGATTATTCTCTTCAATTTACTAATTATCTCATCTGGATCTACCACCTCATAATTTGGCATTTTTACAGACCCCTTCATTGAATTTCTTAGTTTCGTTGCCCCAACAATCCCATCCTTTGACGGTTTGGCGAGCAAAGAGTTCTATTCGAGGTAAATCTCCAAGCAGATCTACAATAGCCTCACGAATCTCATCAGGTTTTCGGCTATGTTCTCGCAAGGGCGAAAGGACTACTTGTTTTACTTTGGCAGATTTTCTCTTTAGTTTACCTTTTAGTCCTAATAGGCAGATCTCAGCATTGGCCCTTGTCCAGCCCCCTAATCCAAAGAATGGTCTGCCGTCATTTTTATTGGTCTTAATCCATGTAAATGCAACCGTAACGTATCGAAATCCCCAAGTTCTGAGCGTTTCTATACTTTCAGGGAGGATTGCATACGGAGTCCACAAGAAAAGCGCGCAATTCTCATCGGCTAGTTGTTCGATAGGAAATTGTTGAATTTCTTTTATGGGGATACAGGAATAATGTTTGCTTACATCGGTCGCGTACTTCCACGGCGGATCGGCATAGATGATACTATATTTCTTTTTAGCAGGAATTTTTAATGTGGATGATTGCGATTTCATAAGTTCTCTCAATAAAATTAATTTATAATAAATCGGGGACAAAGTGGCCTACGACTTCGTAGTCCGTTTAGCAGTCCAAACAGTAGTCCGTTTGGTCTCCGATTTCTTTTATAATTACTTTCTAACGAACAATTATGAAAAACAATTGCATT
>ERZ1292629.1299-Hain-H43-01um-R1-1299-length-24866-cov-11_pt1 | contig 24866 bp, 32 predicted proteins | sample MGYA00564399_ERZ1292629 | MGnify/ENA primary metagenome ERZ1292629 (study PRJEB36523, sample SAMEA6512636) | groundwater metagenome | collected 2019-01-08 | study: AquaDiva: Metagenomics assemblies of 32 groundwater samples
TGAACCGATTATGCGCTGGGAAGCATTACGCCAAAGCCGAAAAAACAGCAAAGCACCTTTCCGCTATTTTCAAAATGTGGGAGGCGCAAAAAGTAGAGAAATTAACAACAAGTCGAAATTAACAGGTTGTCATTTTTCTCCGACTTTGCCGACAAGCTGGGTCGGAGAGAAATAAAAATATGAACATACAAGAAATAAAACAACAAAAAGTAAGAGAAGTATTGAGGCAATATGTAGCCGATGATGGGCTTAAGCCTTCGGCTGACGGAATGACGGCTTACGAACTCGCGGGGATAATTCTGAGGGAAGCCGAGAGCGCAGAAAACGAAGCGCAAGCAAAGGATATGTTCGCCAAACAATACCCCGACAGCCGAGTAAATAATGACGGGGAGAACAACGAATATGAGGAAGTAGATAAGTCGTTTCCTCACGAAAAATCAGCGTGGGTATAACTAAAATGGAACACAAATTTATCCCTCGAATGTTGCCCGATGAAAGAACGATGCAAATTCTATACTCGCAAAGTTGGAATTTGGCTAACGAAATGGCACAAAGCCGAGCAGAAGTTGAAGAATTACAGGCATACTATTACGGAAAGTTGATGTCTCCTTACGAACCTCTGTTAAAAGCCCGCGCTGAAACCGAAAATGCCCTGAATCTTAAAAGTCGAAAGGTTGAGTTAAAAGAAACTGAAGTAGACATAAACGAATAAAGGTCAAAAATAAATAAAAATATGGCAATAGATTGGAAAAAATACAATGTTGCGGATAGCGTAATGACTGACGAAAATTTTCCCGCAAAAGACCGAGAATTGAAAGTGGGAGATTCGGTGGAGGGTCGTTATGTCGCCAAAAGCGAGAATGTTGGCAGAAATAAATCTAATGTTTATGTTGTTGAAACTGAAGACGGAAAGAAAATCGGAGTGTGGGGTTCGACTGTTCTTGATTCAAAGTTTCAAAAAATAGCGATAGGTAAAATGGTGGCTATTGAGTATGTTGGCGAGAAAACAGGCAAGACAGGTTCAACTTACAAGGACTTCAAGGTTGGAACGGGAATTGATACAGTCGGAGACGAAAGTAATTTTTAGATGGAAAGAACTGCTGATACAGTTTTAGCTGACTTAAAACGGTTAGTCGAATCTAAAACACCAATAGATAGACGAGAATGGCTTGATGCGGCATTTTATCTTGTAGTTTTGAGAATAGAACAGGCAAGAAAGTTTAATAGTGCTTTTAGGGCGGTGGCGAGTAAAAGGTTAGACATATTGAAAGGGCAAGAAAAAAAGAATGTCGCCGCCGCCAATGTTGAAATTCAGGCAAGCATAGAATACGAAGATTTGAAAAATCAAGAAGATAAACTTTACAGCATAGATGAACTAATTCGTGTAGCCAAAAAATCTGCGGACGAATTCTAAAATGTATAACTCCCTCAAAAACTACATCTTACAATACACCCGCTCAAAGTATCCCGAATGGATACCAAAGGGCGAGATTGACCGCAGAGCGATAAATGAATGGGGATTTCTTACGGAAAATTGTGGGCGGAGGTGCAGGGAACTTGTTAGGGAGGGAAAATTAGAGGTAAAATTAGAGAAAGGAAAGGGCGGGGCAAGATGCGCGTGGTATAGATATATCTTGCCGGAACCGCCGAAAGAGGGATTGGTTCGTGAAATGGAATTGGCAAAACTCGGAGTTTTCGGATAGGTCGAAAAATGTTAAACTAAAATGTCAAAACAATTATCAAAATGTTGCGGAGCGGAGATGGATGTAGAATTAGCTGGAAGCGGGATTTATGCAAACAAAATTATCGGACTTGAATGTTCCAAATGCGGAAAGCCCACCACCCCCGCACAGACTGATTGGGAGGAAAGATTGGTAAAAAAAGGTTTAGTCGGAGAACCTTTCCCTGAATTTGAAATTTGGGAAAAACAAGGCAGAACCGAAGAACAGATTTACGGCGTTGTAAATTTCTTGGCTGGACAAGGTGGAATAGGAATTGAAAGATTGCTTGCCCAAGCCCGAAAAGAAGAGCGGAAACTTTTGCGGGAGAAAATCGAGGGGATGAAAGACGAACACGAGCAAGACCAAGAAGTATACGAAAATTCGAGTGGCGGTATTATATGTGCTAATTGCGCAGCGGGTGAATATAGCAAAGAATACAAAGAAGATTGTCCGACAGAAAAAAACAAAGTCCTAGAGGTGATTTTCAGGTATTTATTAACCCCCTAACCCCTATATCAAGTATGAAAATAAAATGGCGAGAACAATATAACAAGGAATGCTGGGAAATAAAAACGCCAAAGAGTTTCCCTGTGGCAAGGGAAATAGACGAAAATGATTATTCTAACCTAATGGAGTATGACTCCGAACCTGTTTCTGGGAGATTAACTTTGATGAGGGAAAGAGAAGGAGAAATAACTAATTGGGAACAGATGATGTATTGGTGGTATGGATACCGACATTTAGAAGAAATTATCAGAAAGAAATATAATTTAGGTTATAGATATATGGTCATTTCATAGAAGAAGTTGAAGACGAAGCAATTAAAGATTATATGCCCTATGAAAAACTATAAAAGGATAATTGAAAACGAAGATGGTATTTGGCAAAGAACTTCTTATGAAATTAGAAATGAAGATAGCAAGGAAAAACAACGATGTCCAAGTTATGAATATAATGGACATATTAGAAATTGTCATTGTGGGCAATGTTCAAAAGAAGATTTTAGATTTTAACCCCCTAACCCCTATATCAAGTATGAAAAAAGAAATAAAAGCCAAAATTAAATGGGGTAAAACACCAGCAGAACAACTCTACAAAGCGGTTGTGAGGTATATTGAAGCAAATGGGGGTACTGCGGTAGTCATTGGCAGCATCGCACTTGTTCAGGAAACTCCGTTAAAGTTTAACTATGGCGTGATGGTGCGTGTAACAGGTAAGAAGCCGATTTTCAAAGTAAAAGAAACACTAACCCCCAACATATCAAGATGAAGAAATACCAAAACTATATTGATTTGTTGGAAAAGGAAATCACAAATAAACTTGCTAAAGAACACTACGAGTTGAGAGATAGTTTGAGCATAGATTATGAATCGGCAGATTTTCAAGATTTATTTCTTGTCCCCATACTAAAAGTTATTAGAAACTATAAGAAAAACATCACCTAAACCTAACCCCCTAACCCCTATATCAAGATGAAAAAAGAATATCCAATATGCCCAAGATGTTTTAATAAGTCAGTAGCAGGTGCTCACATGACATCTAATGGGAGAAGAAGTATTTATTGCACGAGCGGCAGTTGTAATTATGATGTTCCATTTGAAACATTAACCACGCCAGTAGGTTTCAAACACATCAGTCCTATTATCACAAGAATTATTAAATTCTTAACCCCCTAACCCCTATATCAAGATGAAAAAGGAAATCCTCAAAGGGCGATAAAAAATTAAAGAGATGGAAGAAAAAGAAAAATTAGAGTGGATAGTTTGCACGGAGGAAAATCCTTGTCAAAAATGCCAAGCGAAAATTAAAGCAGTCGAACCCCCAGAAAGTAAAAAAGAATGAAAAACTTGTTGAGAAAGATACTTTGTTTTTTGGGGGAACATAAATGGACTTGCGATGCCGAAAAGGGAATCGAACCGATAAAAGGGCAGGATTTCAGAGATTATGCCACGATGTATTGCGATTACTGCAAAAAAATAAGCAGATTAAGTTTATAACTAAAATGACCGACAAAAAACAAATAGGTAATTGCTCAATATGCGGAGAAAAATCCGAGTTGTATAACGCAGAATGCGGTGAATGCGGTGGATTTGTCGGCAGACAGAAAACCCAGCCGCCCCAAGAGCCGAGCCGAGAAAAATGGGAGGAGGAGAATGATGAAAAAAGATGAAAAGACGAGTTAAAGAAAAAGAATATCTTGTTTCTAATGTATTGTTATTATTGTAAGAAGATGAGCAAGTTAAACTTAAGTGGTAGATATTTAATCGGATATGATTATGCTATAAATGAAAAAGATATACTAAAATGAAAAACTTTATTTTATCTTTGTTTGTTTGTTTTCTTTTTTTATCGCCTGGGATTTCTTTCGCTCAAACGATGAATCCCCAAGTGGCGAGCCAAGAAAATCTTAATTTTCAGTTGATTGTCGCATTAAAGCAAGTAATTGCTCTACTTATAAAACAAGTTGCTTTTTTGACGGCTCAATTACAAGAACAACAAAAAAATCTTGGTGCGGTATTTGAAAATCCGACTTTCGTTCCTGTGCCGATTTTGCCAACAAATATAGAAAGTAGCACGAACAAAAATATCCAAGAAGGAGTTTTATATCCGAGCGTAAAACTTCAAGTTTATGTTTCGAGAAAGCGTCTTTATCCAATTCACGGAAACTGGTATGACGAAGAAAAAATAAATGGAAATTCCGCAGTCATAACTTCAGATGACAAAATAAGAATGCTTTTTTCAGTCGGAAATCCCGATAAAGATTTCGTTCCAGATTTTTTCTGTTCAAAGACAGGAGATTGGGCTGGAGTGATAGAACCTTACGACCATTGGGAAGAAGATGTTAAAATAAGCAGAGATTCGGTTTTTGGAGTGATGTGTTCCGCGCCGAATTATACTTCACAGGACAGTTTTAATTTTTCCATTAAATAAAAACCGCCCAGTGGCGGTTCTTACTTTCCCCAAGAAGTCCGGCAAAGGATATTCTTCGTAGAAATTTCGATGAGGCAAAGGAGTCAAGGCAGTTTTCAAATCTTAATAAGTTATTTGCTTCCCTCTCCCGCTTGTCTCATAACTATTTTAGGAATTGTATAGATTGTGTCAATAGCTATTTTAGGGTTCGTATAGCTTTTGCCAGAGCCGAAGCGGGGACAAGATAGAACTTACCCACCCGAATTGACTTTATCTTCTTCTTTCTGTGCCATTTTTGGACGGCTTGCCTACTTATGCCGAACTTCTCGGCAACCTGTGTTGTTGTGTAGTATTTCATAACTATTTTAGGGATTGTATAGCGAACGATTTGTTAATGTGCTACTCGCCAGCCGTAGTGTTTCGGATTACGACTTAATCCGTGAGCTTGATAGCTCAATAGTGAATGATAAGTTGCGGCAGAGTAATGTTATCCGCATTTGCCTCGCGCAAGGGCTTGCTCCTTGTATATCATCCACTATTGAATTATCAAACTTAACATTCTATCCCTATACGGCAGAGCGCCGAGAAAAAGAGAATAGAAGTGTAATAAAAAATAAACAGTCCGAGTAGCGAATACATCGTTATAAGTATTGTTTTTTTCATTTTTCTATGGTATAATTGCAGGATAGCGGAGTTAGTAAAACTATTTGCCTGGCCGGTGCGTCCGGTGATGGCGTAGCCGATAATGCCGTTTAATCGAACATTATCGCAAGTGTGTTTTACTTCGCTACCCTGTCAATTAACTATACATAGGTTAGCATACGACAACCGATAGCACAATAGCAGTTATCAACAGAAAATGACTTTTTGCGACATATAAGTATTGACAATCCCTTATTTTTCAAGGTAAAATAAATAAAAGAGGCGAAAAAAAACATATTTTGCGACACTTTCAATAAAATGAAATATAAAATACTTAAAGCCCCATTTAAGAGATGGGGAGAAGGTTGGCAGGTGGGTGATATTGTAGAAATGGATGCCGAAGCCGCCCGAGTTTCTCTGATTGACGGCGAAATAGAACCGAGCGAAACGCCGACAATGGAAACGCTGGAGGTTGAAAAACCGAAAAAGAGAAAATGACCGAGAAGGGAAAAATAGATGTCGGAGTATTGGCCGATTTAATAGCGCAAGGTTATCCGAAATGGAAAGCGGCGAAAATGGCCGGGAGTAATGCGACAAACAGACATACATTGGCGCAAGTAGCTCAAAAGACATTAAAGAGACCAAGCAACGCCGGGTATATTGATAAAATAAAAGAGAAAGAGGAAGCAATACTAACCGCTATGAGCGATGAGAAAATTGGAAGCGCATCGTTGGCGGCTCTGGCTAAGGCATATGGAACGCTTGTAGAAAAGAGGAGATTGATGGAAGGTTCGAGCACGGAGAATAAAGCGATAGTAGTTAAGTGGTTAGACGGAGAAATGGCAGGAATAGAGCCGAGGGAGTTAGTCGAGGTTGAATAAGGTTTCGAGCGGGGAAAAGAAAAAAGGGGCTATAAGAGATTATAAGCAAGGGATAACATAAGGGGTAAGCATTAAGGTTAAGGGTGGAATGGGGTTTGGTTACTAACAATAAATATAAACGAATTAAGTTAAAGAAAAGCGTATCACAAGAACATAAACGATAGACAAAAGCAATAGATAAGAGTTAAAAGAGGGTAAACAAGGGAACAAATGTAGATATATCAAGGGTTCTATATGTCGCACAATATACATTTTGTAACACTTGTGCTGAAATGCGATAATATGACACGAACCAATGGGTTTTCCCCCTAAATATCTATACTTACTCAATACACAACTTTTCTCTAAAAACCAAAGGGTAAACAAATGGAAACGAAAATAATCCAAATAAACTATCTTCCGCACAAATATCAGTCGGAAATTCACAAGAACAGGCATAGGTTTAAGGTTGTTGTTTGGCACAGACAGGCGGGAAAGACTACTTTGGCGGTCAACGAGTTGATTAAACAGGCGATTATTAACAGAGGGAACTATTTTTATATCGCTCCGACTTATCGGCAGGCGAAGATGATTGCTTGGGATATTCTTAAAAACTATCTTCCCGAGGAACTTACGCTTAAAAAGAACGAATCCGAGCTTCTTGCCGAGCTTTTTAACGGGAGCAAGATTTACTTGAAGGGGGCGGACAATGCGGATTCATTAAGAGGAATCACTTTAAGAGGCGTGGTAATTGACGAATACGCCTTTTTAGACCCGAAAGTATGGCATGAGATAATCTTCCCCACTTTGGCAAGAACGAATGGTTGGGCTATATTTATCGGAACTCCGAGGGGAAAAGGGCATTTCTACGAGATTTTCAAGATGGGAGAACGTCCGGAGCCGAACGATTGGAAGTCATGGAGTCTCTCCGCGGATGAATCAGGGCTTCTTCCGGCGTATGCCGTGGAACAGGCAAGAAAGGAACTTCCGAACAGGGTATTCAGTCAGGAATACGGAGTGGAGTTTAAGGATGACGCGGGGGTTGTTTTCTCGAATATCAAGTTCTGCGTCAAGGGGACGTTCCAATTTCCCGACCCCTCAAGACAATATGTCATGGGAGTTGACCTCGCCCAATCGGAGGATTACACGGTGATTCTCGTTTTAGACCCGTTATTGTCTCATGTAGTTTCATTTGAAAGGGTTAACCAGAAAGATTGGAATCTGATTAAAGCTAAAATCGAAGCGACCGCCCGAAGATACAATAACTGCCTTATCAGGCTCGATGCCGCCAATATAGGTTCTCCGATACTTGAAGACCTCCAAAGGCAAGGGTTGAATGTCGAGGGGGTGAATATGCACTCCGCTCAACTAAAGCGGAATCTCATAGACAACCTTATCCTGATTTTCGACCAGCAGAGAGTCAGTTTTCCTCCGATTCCCGAGTTAATCAACGAACTTGAGACCTACTCTTTTGAAATCACGAGTTCGGGGAATATCAGATACCAAGCCCCGAAAGGATTCCATGACGATTGCGTTGTCGCTCTCGCTCTCGCTTGCTGGCAACTCGAACCAATGGAGAATGTCGGCAAGTCAGAAGTATGGCTTCCGATTAGACAGGACTACACTTAATCGAAAATTTATGTTATAATTAAAACTCAAAAATATGGAAACAAAAGATTCACAGATAGATTCGAAAATTTTACAACTAATTTCCGAAGCGGTAACCCGGACGAAAGATGAAACCGTTTTCGTTACAGATGATGTTTCTTGGAATATCAGAAACGTAATTAAACGTTGCCGAAAAAATTACTACGGGATTTACGACAAACCCAAAGACCCAGTGAATGGGGAAGACAAAATTTGGGTCGGTCTTTCGGAAGGACACGTCAACTCTGTTTGGAAAGCGATTGATTTGGATTTGAAAGATTTGTTGATACGTCCGAGAAACGACAAATCAGTGGGTCAGGCGAGAGCGTTGAAGATGGTCGTTGATTTTTATATGAACCTGATGAAATTCGGGGAACTTCTTGACATGATTGAATTTCTGACTGTGAGGGACGGGACTTGCGTAATAAAAGCATGGACGGAAATTCATCCCCGATTGAAGAAAAAAGCGGTCAACGCGAAAATAGTTGACCTCCTTAACTTTTTCATAGACCCGACCTCGGATTCAATTCAAGACGCGGCTTGGGTTTGCGAACGCTCGTTGTATCCGATTGATGAATTCAAAAAAAATAAAGCGTGGAAGAACACGGCGAACGTCAAAGGACACACAGACCAAACGAGCAATCTCGATTTGGCGAAAAACAGAAGAGAAACTCCGTTCGTGGAAGTGTTCGAATACTGGGGCAAAGTCCCCGCCGAGTTCGTCAAAGGAAAAGAAGGAGAATGGACTGACGGGCATCTCGTCATTTCCAATCTTTTTTCAGAACCGAAACTCCACCTTGCGGAAGAAAATCAATTCGAAGATAAAAGAAAGCCCTATGAGGAAGCTCGGCTTGAAAGAGTTGACGGACGCTGGCACGGACGGGGAGTCCCGGAAAAACTTTTTGCTCTCCAGTATTACATAAATCAGATAGTTAACATCAGAAGAAATAATTCTCTCATTCTTCAAAACGGATTGTTCCAAATTCGGAAAGGCTCGGGGATAACGAGAGACCAAATTTCTAAACTTTACGCGGGCGGAGCAATAATGGTCAATCGAATAAACGAAGACATCGCTCAACTCCAAGTTCAGGACGTAAGAGAATCATCTTACAAGGATGAAGAACAAATCGTTCTTTGGGCGCAAAAAATAATAGGCGTAGGTTCGCCGACCGGCGTGGGACTTACCGCTTCCACTCCTGCGACAACCGCGCTGATAAAACAAAGAGCCGAACAGGATATTTATGTTTTCGCCCAAGAACAGATAGGACATTTTATCGAGAGATTATTTGAACATCACTTGATTCCTTTAATGAAAGAATGTTTGAATACGGGAGACATTTTGCGGATTACCGGCGATGTGGATTTTTTGAGAGAAATGGATAATGCTATGCTTGAGATAGACGCGGAGAGGGATATGTCCGATTTCATACAGAACTTTAATAGGATTCCGACAGATGGAGAAATCGAGCAGGCGAAAGAAAAAGCGAGAATGAAACTGAACAGAATGGGAACGGACAGATTTATGAAAGTCATTAAATCCTCGTTTGACACCGATTTTGACGTTTCCGTAAGGATTACCGACCAAAGTTTCGACAAGACGATTATGGTTCAGCAGCTTAAAGAACTTCTGCTTACCGTTTCCAAAGCTCTTCCGCAAACGAATCTTGATGTTAACGCAATCGTCAGAGAAATACTGGATATGATGGGGCTTCAAGGGAACAGATTCTTTTCGCAGAACATTACCCAACTCGGAAAACCTAACGCTATGGATATGAGAACGGAAATGTCGAGAACCCAGACCGCTCCGACTGCGGAAGATATTTTCTCACGAGCGCAGGGGGCGGAAGAAACAGCAGTCCCAGTTCAGAGTTCAATGAGATGATTAAAAAAATCGGCAAAAAATACAAGGTCGTTTCCCATCGGACGGGAAAAAGTTTCGGGACTTATCCTTCAAGGAAGAAAGCCGAAGCAAGATTAAGACAGATTAAAAGATTCAAATGAAACACGGAAAACACATGATGCCCAAAAAGAATATGAAAAAAATGATGATGGGAGGAACGGAATCTGCAACCAAAAGATTAAGGGCAAGCAAAAGGGCAGGCAAAAAAAATGGCAAATGAACTCTTATCTTATGGAGACAAAACAAGGAAAGAATCGTTTACAAAAAGATTGAGAAAGCATGGAAAAAGAAACGGAAAAAATCCTAAAAAACGCAGGTAAATTGAGCGAGTTTTCGCAGAGCGAAAATTGGGTTGCCGCCCGGAAAAAACTCTCCGAAAAAATCGCCGAAGCAAGGGATGTTCTGAATCTCCCTGACAATTATTCAAAAGAAGATGTCGAGGCTCGGAGAAAAGCCGTTGAGATTATTAGGGAATGGATTGCCGATATAGACGATTCTTCCGAAGCGCATAAAGAACTTATAAGAAATCTTGAGGGTGAGTAAACCTCGTTAAAAACTCAAAAGGTCGAAAAATTGTTCTAAATAAATAGATGGAAAACAACCCAGTGGTTGCTACCCCGAGTGGTGAGGCTCTTAAGACCCCAGCACAAGGTGAAACTAAGGTTGAGGGTCAACCGCAAGTTTCGCTACTCGAACAGATTGCGAAAGAAACCGGACGAACTTTCAAAGACGAAAAAGACTTTGTGGGGTTCGTCAAAGAGTTTAATTCGAAAATCGGCGACCAAGCGATAGCAGAGACAAGAAAGAAAGCGGAATCATACGATTCGGTTCTCAAACTTCTGTCCAAAGAATACAATCAGCCAGAGAATATAGTTGACGCTTATTTACGGGAACAGACTAAGAATCCTGTTTCTGTTCCACAGAGTCAAACTCCGACTTCGACAGACCCATTCTTGAAATCAAGATTGGATAATCTGGAATCGGAGATAAAGAATACTCGGTTGGAAGCGGAGAAAAATCTTCTTACTTCCAAGTATCCTGAAGCGTCTCCTTATCTCAATGATATTGTGGCTTTGGCTTTAGCGAGAGGGGAATCGCCGCTACGAACTTTCGAGACCTCGGCTTATAAAGAACTTGTTGATTCAAAAAAGACCCAACCCGCGGGACAATCAATAGTTCAGCCCACTTCCCGAAAAGGCATTTCCGAAGACATACTTTCCAAGTTCAAACCGAGAGCAGGAAAATTGTCTGATTCCGAAATGCATTCTCTTGTCAGAGAAACTTTAGGGGAGACATAGGGCTTAAATGAATGGCTGCATTAACAAATGAACTTCTTTCGTATGGAGATGTAAGCAGAGTAGTCAGCGTTCTTCCATTGGTTGAGATTCTGACTGCGGAAGAAAATTGGTTTCTTCGCAATCTTGGACGTGTAAAATCCACGGATGCTACACAAATCACTCTGACCGACACTTTGGCCGCCGCAGGAACGCAAGCGGTAGCCGAAGAAGTTGATTACAACGCATTGGTCAGAACCACTCCGGTCAGATTGACTAACCTTATCGAAAAAATCGCTGTTCCTTATAAAGTGTCCAAAACCCAGCAACTGATTCAACACTATCATGGTGAAAATGAATTAGTCCGCCAGAGGTCAAAGGCGCTTCGAGAATGGGGAAACGCCGCCGAATTCGACTTGGTTCGTTCCACAATCGCTTCCGGCGTGTCGGGAACGACCCCGAAGATGGACGGAATCGCCGCCGCAATCAGCAAATCAACGAACACCTCGGCTCACAGCTCTGGAACGACACTTACCTCGACAATTCTCCAGAACCTGATGAGAGATAATTGGTTAAATTCGAAAGGTGATGTTGCTACGGACGTATTTACCGGTTCATTCTTGAGAAACGTGATTGACTTGTTCGCGAACAAGTCGAACACCATTGTTTCTGTTGATGCAAGAGTTGTGGATATTGCCGTTGATGTGTATAACACGTCTGCTGGCAGGATAAACATTCACTTGCACAGATACGTTCAGATTTCAACTGACGCTACTGGAAGACTCCTCGGAGTCCGCCCAGAAAAGTTGAAAGTCGCTTTCTTGAGAGAACCTATAATGGAAAAACTCGCTTCTACCGGTGATTACGATTTCGAAGCTATTGTCGGAGATTTGACGCTTTCCGTTATCAACCAAGATTCCAACTTCTTTTACACTGGTTTTGACATAGACTAATAATCCGTGTTAAAATAAAGTAAAGAGTTGGATACCAGTTAGCTGGCTCACCATTGTCCGTTTCGCAGTCCGAAAACGGAGAATGGTTGGGACTGCGAGTTAGCTAAAATGAAAATAAGCGAAAAAGAAAAACTCGAACTTAAACAAATGCTTCACGGGCAGGTGGTGTCGCATAGTTTTGACACCGCTCGCCAAAGGTTATTTCGGGTCTGTGTCGCGTATTGGGAGAATCTTAACGAACCCGTAAAATACAGGGGAGAGAACGGAGTTTTGTGGGAGCTTCCGAGAAAACAATTTTTGGAATTGTGGGACAGAGAAATGAAAAAATTCCGAGAACCGAAAACAAATAAATTCGCTTCAGTGAAAGGAGAAATGGAAATGCGGCAGCTTCTTCGCTTGCCTGAACCCTTGCTTGAAATGACTGATTTTATTTTTTCCATTTTTGAGGAAAATCCGAATATGGCTGAAGACTTGAGACCTCTCGGAACGGAAAAAGAAAGATTGTGGTTCTGCAAAGAATTTCCGAGATACAGAATAGCCGAAAAAGTATGAAACCCACTTTGGCACTTTGTATGATTGTTAAAGCCTCTGATGACGAGGCTGTTTTGCTTCGCAGAGCTTTGTCCACAATCGCACCTTTCATTGACAAGATTTACATAACAATCACGGGACAAAATGCCGAATGTGAAAAAGTTTGCAAGGAATTCAATGCCGAGATTTCGCATTTCGAATGGATTAACGATTTTTCCGCCGCGAGGAATTTCAATTACAAACAAGCAAAGGAGGACTACATAATGTGGATAGACGCGGACGATTTGGTGAAGAACGCCCATCTCATTCCTGGGACAATGGAAAAAATCGGAACTGATAACTGTGTTGTTGACGCGATAGTAATGGATTACCTTTTTGATTTCAACGAACTCGGGTTTTGCACGGTCAGACATTTGAAAACAAGAATTATTAAAAACGATGGGTGTGTCGAGTGGGTTAGCCCTTTGCACGAAGATTTCAAAAAGAACAGAGAAATAATCGCTTTCTATTCCGAAGACATTGAGATAATTCACAGAAAACCGCAGGGAGGGTTTGAGGAATCTAAAACAAGAAATATGAAGATAGCGGAAGAGTCCTTGAAAAAACTTCCCGATGACCCGCGTTCTTATTTTTTGATGGCGAACGCTCATATCGGAATGAATGAGCCGAAAGAAGCCATAAAGTATTTCGGTGAGTTTATCAGGCGTTCGTCTTCCGATGAAGAAATTTATCTTGCTTATCTCCGCCTTGCTGACCAATTTAGGGCGATTTGGAATCCAATCAAAGCGATAGATTTCGCCATGCAAGCACTCAAGGTAAGACCTTGGTATCCAGACGCTTATTTGTCTTTGGGGATTACTTATTTCGAAGAAGGAGAACTTGAAAAAGCGGAGGAATTCGCTTTGATGGGGCTTCGAAAAGCGGAGGAAGATACGAGATACAAAACGAATATGATTGTCTGGAATCCCAGAGATTATGATTTCAATCCGCTTCTTCTGCTTATAAAGATTTACATAAATCAGGAAAAACCGAGGGAAGCCTTGAAGTGCATGGAGCAGGCGTTGAAAGTGATGCCTGGACATCCGATTGAGAAACTCAAGAAGCGTATTGAAAAAGAAATCAAGGAATTGGATAAAATCGAGAAACTTTTAATCAAAGCCGAAAACATTAAAGACAAGGGTAAACTTAAAAAATTTCTTGATTCTTTGCCCGAGGATTTTAGAAGCCATCCTGGAGTGTGTCATTTTTACAATAGGAATTTCGTCAAGGTGAAATCTTCGGGAAAGGATTTGGTTATTTTCTGCACTCATACCTCTGGGCATTGGAATCCCGATGTAGCCCAAAACAAAGGAATTGGCGGTTCGGAGGAAGCGATAATCAATCTCGCGCCGAGATTTCAGAAGTTGGGCTGGAATGTAACCGTATATGCAAATATCGGACACAGGGAAAAATACTATGACGGAGTTCTTTGGAAGCCTTGGTGGTCGTGGAATTACAGGGATAAGCAGGATGTTACGATAATCTGGCGACACGCAAAGATGCTCGACTTTGGGATAAATTCCGATGTCGTAGTCGTGGATTCGCACGATGTTATGGATTATCCTTATGAGTTCAATCAAAAGCGTCAGAATGTTTTGGACAGGATTTTTGTCAAAACTAAAGCCCATAAAGAGGTTATTCAGCACTACTCCAAGGTTAAAATACCAGACGAGAAATTTGCGATAATCCCCAATGGGTTGAATGTTCCCGATTTCGAGCAGAATATTGAGAAAGACCCATATTATCTGATTAACACTTCATCGGGAGACAGGTCGTTGGGAATGATTCTTGAACTTCTGCCGGAGATACTCAATCGGCTTCCCGAAGAAATCAGAAAGAAAGTTAAATTCGGTTGGTTCTATGGGTGGAAAGTTTTTGATGAGAACAGAAAGTCCGACCCAAACGCAATGGAATGGAAAGCGAAATTAGTCCAAAAGTTCAATCAGTTGAAGGAAAAAGGAATCGTTGTCGGAGGAGGCATTCTTTCACATGGAGATATAGCCAAAGAATATCTCAAAGCGGGAGCGTATTTATATCCGACTGTGTTTTATGAAATTCACTGTATCTCTGTCGCAAAAGCGCAGGCGGCCGGATGTCTTCCAATAACAACAGATTATGCCGCACTCAATGAAACAAACGGGAAAGGAATAAAAATAAATTCTATGGAAGAAAAATCGGAACTTCTACCTTTGCTTGATTTTGGAATTCGCAATCCCGAAGCAAGGGAAAAATTCATTCAGGCAGTTGTGGATTATCTGATGAACCCGAATATAGAAAGGTCGGAAATGTCCAAATGGTCGAAAGAAAATTACGACTGGGATTTGGTCGCAAAAAAATGGAACGAGGAGCTTACGAATTTGCTTCAGGGCAAATTATCAAAGCGGCGGAATTAGGAAACAGAGAAGCCAAAGAACGGCTTGAGGAGATAAAGAAGTGGAATAAGGAAGGCAAACCAAGCACTTTTATAGACCCGCCGAGTTTTGAATCTTTCCCTAAATTTGTCAGGGCGCAAGAAATCATCAAAGAAAGAAGCGTTTATAATATCTTGGACATCGGTTGCTTTACGGGATATTTCATAAGGCACATGGCGAGAGAAGGATACAAGTGCGTAGGGACGGACATTCAAAAGGAATTGATGAACACTATGAATTATGTCTGTAAAGGTAATCCGCAGTTTTACTATATGAATGCCGAAGAAACTAAATTTGAAGAAGATTTTGATGTCGTTTGTTTGTTTGATGTTTTGGAACATTGTCTTGACGACAAAAAGACGATTCAAAAAGCCGAAAAAGTTTGCGATGGATTGATGATAATAAATCTTCCGAGAAACGCCGAATATGACGATGATTCGGGCGAACATTTAAGAAATTACACCGATGCGGACATCAAGAAACTTTTCGGGAACAAAAATAATTTCAAGGTCGAAGTTCTCAAAGACGAACTCGGCAGACCGACAAGTTTTATAACCTATGAAGTGGAAAGAATTTGAAAGGAGAGTTAAAAAAGCGTTGAAGAAAAAAGACCATTGGGGAGTTGCTTTGGCTTTTAACGAGTATTATTTGACTTTGGAGAAAAAAAAGAAATGAAAATACTTATAAGCGGTGGATTGGGATTTATTTTCTCATACGCTACGGAATACTTTGTGAAACAAGGGTATGAAGTTGTCGTTATGGATAATTGTTCGGTTGGTTCTCATTTGGAAATTGCTGATGGCTCTTTCAAACTTTTAATCAAGGATGTCGCCGATGATGACGCTTTCGAGTTCATTCTTCGGGAAAATCCTGATTACATAGTCCACGCCGCCGCGATTACCGATGTGGATTTCTCAATAAAAAATCCGAGACAGACTTTCCAAAATAATGTTCTTTCAACCCTTAATGTTTTCAAGGTGGCGAAACAGATGCCAAATCTGAAAAAACTTTTATACGTGAATACGGACGAGGTTTATGGTGAGTGCAAAACGGAAAAAACCGAAGAAGAAATTCTCTTTCCGAGAAATCCTTATTCTGCATCAAAGGCTACCGGTTCGTTTATCAGATATTCTTACGATAACACTTATGAGGGACTTAAAGACAGGACTGCGGAGATACGGATGTGCAATATCTTTGGGCAGAGACAGGCACAAACCAAGATAATGCCCCAGATTATCGCAAGTTTGAAAAACGGATATTCGATTCCTCTTCAAAACGGCGGAGTTGGATACAGGGAATATCTTTATGTCGAGAATATCCCGCCAATTATCGAAATGGTGTTAAAAGAAGGAAATAGGGTGTATAATATAACTAATAATGACGGGTTCACAGTTAATGACTTAATTAAAAGGGTTGAAGGAATTTCGGGGAAAAAAGTTGTAACTCATTCAGCAAAACGCCCAGGACACGACAAATTTTATAGAATGAGCAATAAAAGATTGAAAGATAAGTTTAATTGGAAACCCCTCTTCTCATTTGATGAAGGGATTAAAAAATATCTTAAATTAGAAGGACTATGATAAATCTCTTTCATCCATTTATTTCCGAAGAATCTAAAAGAAGCGTTCAACACGTTTTGGACGGGAAAAATATTGCCCAAGGAGTGTTGGTGGATTCTCTTGAAACAGAATGGGAATGGAAATATGGAACTAAATACAATGTAGCGGTGAATTCTGGAACGTCCGCGCTTCATCTCGCGTATATCCTTGCTGGGATTCAGGAAGATGACGAGGTAATTACTCCAGTTTTAACTTGCACGGCGACTAACATTCCTTTGCTTTATCTGAAAGCCAAGCCAGTTTTTGCCGATATTGACCCAACCTCATTGACAATAGACCCAAAAGATGTTGAGGCGAAAATAACCAAAAAAACAAAAGCGATAGTTTTTGTTCACTTCGGGGGAAATAATAAAAATCTTGCCGAAATAATGTTGCTTGCGAATAAATATAATCTGAAAGTTATAGAAGACGCGGCGCAAGCGATAATTCCACAGAAATTCGGGCTTGCCGACTACACTTGCGTTTCATTTCAAGCGATTAAAACGCTTACGGCAGGAGATGGAGGAATGTTAATAGTCAAAAATAACGCAGATTACGAAAAGGCGAAAAGATTAAGATGGTTTGGGATAGACCGCCCAAGAAAACAGGTGGAAGGAGATGTGGATGTGTGGGAAATTGGTTATAAATATCACATGAACGACATTTCGGCGGCGATTTTGCTTGGAAATCTCCACGAAGTTGACGAACTAATAGCACATCGGAAAATGATTCTTGACGGATACTCGAAAGGAATACCTATAATCCCAAATACCATTTGGCTTGCGATAACTTTCGTCAAAAATAGCAAAGAAACAAGCGAAAAACTTCTAAAATTGGGCGTGGAAACGGGAATGCACCATTATCGGAACGACAAATACTCTATTTTCAAGAAATTCGCAGGATATTATCCAAATATGGACAGCGTAGATAATAAATATCTTCTTCTCCCTCTGCATTCAAAGGTCGAAAAAGAAGATGTTCACAAAATATGCGAGAAATTAAGACAAGTTCAATAATCGAATTTGGAGAAAAAAGAATCCATCTCGAAAAAGAAATTAAAGAACGAACTGAAAAATTGAAATTCGCGCCTTCTGACGAACAACCGATAAGAAAGTTTCAGTTGGTAAACTCCAGCGAAGAATTGGCGGATATAATCAAAAAAGAGGGGGAATATGAGCAAAGATTGGATAAAGTTATAGCTCAAAGGGACTTGCCGAGAGAAATTGACGACAAAAGAGTTGATATTTTCGTCATTACATACAATCAGCTCGAAATGGAAAAAGAATGTGTTTCAAGAATTATGGATATGACAGAGAATTATTTTTTGCATATCTATCGGAACAGAAAAGGATTTATAAATACTTCGAAAATATGGAATTACTTTCTTGAGAATGCTTCGTGTAAATACATTTTTATAATGGATTCTGACGCTTTTATTCAGGAAAAAGGCTGGTTGAATAAAATGCTCGAAGTTTTTGAAATAGATTCGCAAATTGGGGTTATAGTTCCGGTCGCAGGAAAAGATTCAAATGTTTCGACATTCCAAAGAGAAGAAAGACAGAACAAACCACCATATCAAATTACTTGGCATTTTTCTGGATATTGTTTTCTTGTTAAAAGGGAAGTTTTCGAACACTATGGGAAGTTCGATGAGGATTACAACGCTTTCGGGCAGGATTCCGATTTTTGCGAAAGAATGCTTGAAGACCAGACTTTCAAGATTTACTGCCAGCCGCAGGTCGTAATCAGACACGGAAAAGAACACGGCGGCTCGGAATCTCTATTGAAAGCCGAAAAAAACAAGGAATTCGACTGGGAGCTGGATGCCGAACTTTCAAAGTATATGTTCGAATATAAAAAGAAATTAAGATTAGGAAAATGAATCCTTTCGAGAAGAAAAAAGTATTTATCTTAGGAATAGATGGTTACCTCGGTTTTTCATTGGCTGATTATCTGATGAAAAAAGATTTTTTGGTTGCCGGAGTGGACAATTACCTCCGCAGGAAATTAGTTAGAGATGTGGGAAGTTTTTCGCTTACGCCGATTGATGATAGAAAAACAGAGTGGCCATTCATTTATGGGGATATTACCGATTATAAATTGATTTCGCAATTAATGGCCGATTTCAGGCCGGATGTCGTGATTCATTTTGCTGAACAACCTTCTGCGCCTTATTCGATGAAAGGTCAGGAGGAAGCGTTCCTAACGCAGAAAAATAATATCTTGGGAACTCTTAATCTTCTGTGGGCTGTAAAGAATTTTTCGCCAAAAACGCAAATAATAAAATTAGGAACAATGGGCGTGTATGGAACTCCTGAAGAAGACATACCAGAATCAGACGGGGCTGTCGCTTATGACCCCGCAAGTTTTTATCATAATTCAAAAGCGATGGATTCCATAAACTTGAGGAAAGCCTGCCAATGGTGGGGATTGAACGCAACCGACCTTCATCAAGGAGTTGTTTACGGTCATTATCCAAATACAAGATTCGACTATGACGAGTATTTCGGGACGGCGGTAAATAGATTTTTGGTTCAATCTATGGCTGACATACCTTTGACGATTTACGGCAAAGGCGGGCAGACAAGGGGATTCATTTATATTCAAAATACGTTAGAAGCCATAGAATTGGCGATAAATAACCCAGCGAAAGGATACAGAGTTTTCAACCAATTTACCGAGATTATGTCTATAAATCATATAGCAGAGATGGTCAGCAAATTGACTGGTGCAAAAATACAAAGTATAGAAAATCCGAGAATTGAAAAAGAAGAACATTATTACAAACCAACTCACGAAAAACTTTTGAAACTCGGATTGAAACCTTATTTTATGAAGGATATGCTTCCAAAAATTTTGGGGGAGATTAAACATTACAAGTCGAGGATAATTGAACGAACGATTTTACCGAAACATTCATGGCGTTAAAAGTTAAGAAATTGGTTTATGTAGGCGAATTGACGCGAACGCCTGATGCTTTTGACCACAGGGGGATAAAGCAAGGGCTTGAATGGCTTGGAATAGATTATCTTGTCGTTGACCCTGTTCTTCTTTCCCCTGCCGAGATAATAAACAAGTGCAATAATTTCGGTGCGGATTTAATAGTTCATGGGAACACGGATTCCTTGGATAATGGGACAATTCCCGAGATTAAAGGGAAACAAGTTTTTTTCCTGGGGGACTGTCGGACAGACGATTATCCTTGGGACAGATGGGGGCAGAATAAGGGATATTTAGACCATGTTTTTATTTCAAACCGAGACCAACTTAAAATTTGGTCGGAGAAATTTGATTGCCACGCTTCATTTTGGACTCATGGGTGTTATGTCCCAGATAAGTTGGAATATGACAAGGATTTCGCTCATGAGGTTGTATTTATAGGAACTCACCACGACCACTATCCTTATCATGTTCGTAGAGATTTTATTAAACTAATAGAAAGCAAAATTCCCATAAGGCATATTACCGGTTCTGGGGTTGAGGGACGGAACGAGATTTGGCGACAGATGCCTAAAATTTACCACTCATCTAAATTTGTTCTTGATGTTTCCCATTTCTGGGATTTGAAAGGATACGCTTCGGGAAGATATTGGTATTCGGCGGGACTCGGAGGATGCGCTTTGACCAAAAGATTTCCTGATTGCGAAGAATTTTATAAAGATAAAATCCATAAACTTTATTTCGATTCCCCAGAAGAAGCGGCTTTTCTTTACAAACATTATTCGAAATATCCCGATGAAATACAGAGAATCAAGCAATCGGCTTATGAGTGGAATAAAAAATATCATAATTACAAAGTTAGATTCAAAACTATGTTCAAAATCTTAAATGCCTGAAAATCCGAGATACTTTAATGTTTCGGAGGGTTGGTATGAAACACCGACTAATCTGATTGAGCATCCAGCAAAAATTGCCGTGGTAATGGCTACTTTTGTTCGCAAGGGGCAAATTGAAGATGTCGGGGGGAGAAGAAGAAACAAAGAACATATTGGCAAAGATTCGGAATATATCAGATTCACTGAAAATAAACTCGACTTGATTAAATTTCATCTTGCTTGTTTGGAACATTATGACGCTGGAATAGACTATGAACTTATTATTGTGGATAACTCAACTGATGATGAGGAATCCGCTATTTTCCTTAAAGATTACTGCGAGAAAAAAGGAATTCAATTTATTCAAAGACCAAATACGGGTTTTTCTTTCGGAGCATATAACCATATTTGGAAATTGTTCGGCAAAAAATACGATTATTATTTGTTTCACGAACAGGATATTGTTCCCTGCAAAGATGGCTGGTTGAAAGAAATACTTTTGAAATTTATGTCCGATAGACATATAGGAGCAGTAGGAAATGTTTTAGAGGGTTATAGAGGAAAGGATTACTTCGTGAATTGGGGGTCGTTCAAATCAGAACTTCTTGGAGAATATCTGCGAAGCCCTAATTTCAGGCAATGCAATTTGGATGGCGCGTTTATGTTCACAAGTTCCCGAATCCTCGAAGAATGCGGGCTTCAGGTGATTGAGATGAAGTTGGAAGCGAAAGAAAACTACGAATCTTGGAACGAAACGCCTGGACTCAATGAACTTTTCTGGCAACATCATATTTTAGACAAAGGATACAAACTATCTTCTTTCGGGCATAATGGAAAACCTGATGATGTGAATTATCTTTTCACCAACGGGATACAATATGTTGATTTCGGGATTCTCGATAAACTTTCGAACAGCCAACTCGCACCGATGATTCATGGGCAGACGCTTTACTGCAACAAAAGGATGAGAAAGCATTTTTCGTGGTATAATCTTAAAGATTTTTAATATGTCCTATGGAATGTAATTGTATTCCTTGTTCGTTCGAAAACCCGAAACCGACTACGACTGCCGTAATAATAAGAAACGGAAAACTTTTTCTTCTTAAAAGAAACGAAGAGCCATTCAAAGGGGAGTGGGATTTCCTCGGAGGATATGTTGATAACGGGGAAACTTCCGAAGAAGCGATGAGGCGCGAAATCAAGGAAGAAATTGGGACAGATTCCAGATTAACATATATCGGTCAATTTAGCGGGATGGCTGAATACGAAGGGTTTGATTATCCAGTTCTTGCTTCCGCTTATTTGGCGGAAATATCGGGAGAGATAAAACTCAATGATGAAAATTCGGAGTATAAATGGTTTAGAATGGATGAGATAGATTCAGTTGCTTTTGATTCCGGAAAAAAGATTCTCGCCTTTGTCAAAGAGAATTTGAATTTCGATTTGGAAAGATTCAAAGAACTTCGAAGTCAATTAAGCGGCGACATTGTAGATGAACAGCAGGTTTATAAAGGAGTTCTTGGAGGAACTATGAAAATGATTTATGATAAAGATAAACTTATCGGTATGGGCTGGTGCGAATTCAGGGATACTCCTACAAGAAGACAAGCGACAATCGAAGACATGATTGTTGATGAAGAATACAGACGGAGGGGACACGGAGAAAAAATCGTCAAAGAGTTGATTGAGTGGGCAAGAGAAAATAAATGTGATACGATTGATTTAGTTACTCATCCGAGAAGAATCCCCGCGAACGAACTCTATAAAAAAGTCGGGTTCAAATTGCATGAAACCAACCATTATCTTATTTTTCTATGATAGAAATTCTGATTAACCTCGGAAGCGGCAAAGATTATCGTGAGAATTGGATTAACTGCGACATATCCAAAGGAGTCAATGCGGACAGATATTTTGATGTCAGAAGAGGAATGCCTTTTGAGAATGATTTCGCCGACCAGATTCAGGCAGGATGCGTTCTTGAACAAATAGAAAGCAACGATGACTTCTTGTTTGTAATGAATGAATTATGGAGAGTTCTCAAATCAACAGGAAAACTTACCGGCTATGTCCCAAACGGGCTTCATCCTAACGTGGTTTGGCTCGACCCAATGGATGCGAGATTTTTCAGGAAAGAAACTTTCAATTATTTCGACCATCGGGAAAACGCTTACAAGCAATTCGGCAAACATTATGGTTTTCTTCCTTGGGAAGTGGTCGAACTCAATGAAGCGGATAATGGAATAATTCATTTTACGATGATTCCGAAGAAATGAAGAAAATAAAAAGGAAAAAAGTTATTGTTGCTCTCGCCAAAAAAAGAGGCAGAAAAAGATTATGGCGGAAAATAGTTGTTAAAAACAAAAAATTAAGGGCAAAACAGATTGGAAGTTATTTGAAAAAACCGAGGAGAAAAATAATTCCTGTCAAAAAATCTTTTTGGCAAAGAATAAAAGAATGGTTCAAAAAATTAGTATCATAGTTCCGTTTTGTATCGTTGATTCCGAAACCGAAGAAATGACTTCAAGGTGTTTGGAATCTTTTAAAGAAACCAAAGCACCCGAAGACGAAATAATTCTTGTTGATGACGCTTCGATTTACAAGCATAAATTTTCGCCGAATGTCAGGAATGAAACGAGGCAGGGAAACGCAAAAGTTTGGAATCAAGGATTGGCTTTGGCGAAAAATGATTTTATTCTTTTCTCGGACAATGACATTGAAGCGGTAAAATGGCGAGAACCGATGTTGGAAAAAGTGGAAATTGGGAGAACTGGAGTTATTTTTAGCCAGTTGATAGTTGGAGATAAAATAAAAAAGAACCACGTTGACGGATGTTTTTTTATGGTGAAAAGAAAAGTGTTTGATGAAATAGGAAATTTTGATGAAAGTTATGGAACTTATTTTGAGGATACCGATTTTTTCAAAAGGGTTATGAATGCTGGGTATATTTTAAGAATGGCAACGGACGCAATCGCCATTCATAAAAGCAAAGGAACGATAAACAAAATTTGGTCTGCGGAAAAACAGAAAGAAAACTTCGAGAAAAATAAAAAAAAATATGAATTCTTGTATGGAGCGAATTATCCCTATATTTCTTGGCTTTAATATGTTATAATTACATAATGGCGACATCATTTACGAGTAGAACCGAACCTTCGGCAACACCGCAAACAAGCAGAACAGAGCCATCGGCTACGACTTATTATCCAAGAGGAAGTCCTGGACTGACTTGGGAGGAAGCCACTATGAGATGGGAAGATGCCAATTTTACTTGGGAACAACTTGTTGCGACTGCTTATATTGATAGAACAGTTATTTAACTAATTGTCGGTATTGAAAAAGTGTGTTATAATTACTGCGGATGAAAGAACATTTTAACAAGCACAAATGGGCATATATTCTTTCTGCGCTTCTTGCGTTGGTTTTTGTTCATTGGACTAACGCTTCAACGATAACTACGATAAACTCAACCGATACGCTTTCTTCATCAAGAGCAGTAATAAATACCAATTTCAGCAATCTTAATACGGATAAATTGGAAGCAAGTTCTACGAACATCGGACTTACTGGATACCTCTATGCCGACCGTGCTTCCACAACCAACCAATCTTCAACCAATGCTACAATAATCAATCTTCGGGATTTTTCTGGGAATAGATATTCGACTTCAACATCTGGAGGAATTTCTACTTCTTCTCCCATTTACGCTGGAGGTATTCCTTTCTTCCTTGAAAACAATAATTCCAGCACTATCTCTACCGCCCTGCCGATGCTCTACACTTCTTCGACTGGTCGGCTGACTTTGGGGACTTCGACTATTACAACTTTGACTGGGACGGATGCAACTTTAACCAATGTTTCAAGCACAAGAATTGACGCGACCACTGGCGGGACGATTACAAACGTTTCCTCCACTCGTATAACCTCAGCGACTTCTCTGGATACCCCTCAAGGAATTATTACAAATGTATCGTCAACCCGCATTGACGCCACTACTGGCGGAACTATTGCGAATGTCAGTTCGACTAATCTTACAGTCGCTACCAATTCCCAACTCGGCACCGTTAAAAGCGGAACTTGGAACGGTACGAATATCGGCGTGGGTTTCGGCGGCAATAACACAAGCACTTTGCCCGTTGCCGACCAGTGGCTTGTTTCCAATGGAACTCTGTATATGCCCGCCAAATTCGCCGCTGGAGCGAGTATGACAATAACTTCCTCAACTACGGGAGGTATAACGACTTATTCTTTCGCTTCCACCGCTTCCGGCGGTAGCGGAGTAACGACTTCTACGCCAATCTACGCCGGTGGTATTCCTTATTTCTTGGAAAATAATAACTCAAGCACTATGTCAACCGCTTTGACTATGCTTTACTCGTCGTCTACGGGAGTTTTAACGCTCGGAACTTCGACGATTACTAACTTTACCGGCACGAATATATCGAGTACAGACATTAACGCTGGCGGGTATATCACGGCGGGAGGCAAGCTGACTTTTGGAAACGCTTCGGGAACGCGCCTGACTTTGTCCGACTACTTGATAACGGGAACTTCAACGATAACGACCG
>ERZ1292629.1058-Hain-H43-01um-R1-1058-length-28820-cov-6_pt2 | contig 24862 bp, 28 predicted proteins | sample MGYA00564399_ERZ1292629 | MGnify/ENA primary metagenome ERZ1292629 (study PRJEB36523, sample SAMEA6512636) | groundwater metagenome | collected 2019-01-08 | study: AquaDiva: Metagenomics assemblies of 32 groundwater samples
CAAGCAGATTGTTGCCAAAAACGTAGTAGTACTTTTGACTGATGAAAAAGGACCAATCGACGAGCTTAAACACATGCTCTATAAAACTACGGGCACTGGCGAGGCTTTGGTTTTTAGCAATGAAACCAAAAATGTCTCCTACAATTGGAGCAATGCTTTCTGACGCTGTTCTTGAAGAATTGCAAAAAAAAATAAAAGAGCCGCATTTTTGGAAAGAGCTTGATATATTGTCACAGAGGTATTATTCTGATGCCAATAAATGTCGAGATACAATCGAACCAAATTATATGTTTTCTAATGCCGAGCTTATGGCATTAAAAAATAAATTATTTAAACTATGATTCCTATTGTACAAAACAACAGCTCTATACTACGCGACACCACAAAATTGGTAAATAATTTTAATTCTGTTGAATTGAATAATATAATCACGCAAATGGCTGAAGCAATGTTTCAAGAACCAGATGGAATTGGAATCGCCGCTCCACAAATTGGAGTATCATTGCAAATATTCTTAGTTGCGTCAGACGTGCTCTCCCCCGCTTTGCTTGATAAGCGTATTAATAAAAACAACGGAAAGGGCGCTCAAACAAAAAAAATATCTGAAAACGAATATCTTGTGTTTATTAATGCCTCATTTAAAAAACTTTCCGTCAAAAAAGGAAATGATGTAGAAGGTTGTTTATCGGTACGCGGATATTATGGCGAGGTTTCTAGATCTGAAAAAGTAATAATTGAGTACTATGATAAAACAGGAAAAAAACATCAAAGAGGAGCGTCTGGTCTTTTTGCAAGGGTTTTACAGCACGAAATGGATCATCTTTGCGGGATACTTTTTATAGATAAAGCAAAAAATATTAGTAAAGTATCTAGTACTTAGTGACTTAGTCACTAAGTACTTATTATATGAATATTATCTTTTTTGGAACATCAGAATTTGCTATTCCTGCGCTCCACGCCCTGATAAAGCATAATTTATCGCCTATTGTGGTAGTAACTTCTCCTGATAAACCAAAAAATCGCGGCAAACAACTTACTGCTTCGCCAATTAAGACATGGCTCCAAATTGATCCGCATTTGGCGAAATTAATTTTACAACCAACAACAATTGACGCACAATTTGTTTCACACATTGCAAATTTAAAACCAGAAGTGGGAATTGTAGTATCGTATGGAAAAATTTTGCCAAAAGCGCTGATTGAGCTATTTCCAAAAGGTGTTTTAAACATTCATCCATCTCTTTTGCCAAAATACAGAGGACCGTCTCCAATTCAAACGGTTATTCTCAATAATGATGAGAAAACCGGAATATCAATAATGTTAATTGATGGAAAGATGGATCATGGACCAACACTCGCAAGACAAGAATTTCTAATTCTCAAATCAAAATTTTCAAATAAAATAACATATAATGAGTTGCACGATGAGCTTTCAGAGCTAGGCGCACAAACACTGGTTGAAATTCTTCCTAAGTGGATTGATGGTAAAATTACACCAATGCCACAAGATGATGGTCAAGCAACATATACAAAATTATTGAAAAAGGAGGATGGAAAAATTGATTGGACCAAACCAGCCGAAGAAATTGAGCGCATGATTCGAGCATATAATCCATGGCCAGGAACATATACTATTCTTAAAGATGAAAAAATATTAAAAATTAAAAAAGGAGAAGTTATTATACATCAACTGTCCTCTATTGGAGCATTTTTTAAAACTCCGGATGGGTTTCCAGCAATTGTGTGCGGGACAAAAGCTTTAAAATTTCTTGTTGTCCAGCTGGAAGGGAAAAAAGAAATGAGTGGAAAAGCTTATCTATTAGGGCATCCGAATCTTCTTGAATGACTAAATTGCGTTATTCAGAAAACTCTGCGGAGCGCGAAGAGCGCGAGCACAGCAAATTTTCAGTAGAAAATTATGCGTGTTTTATGAATAATGACAATTTGGTCATTCAAGGTTGTTTATTTTATTTTGTTTGCAATTACTTCAATTTGTACTGATAACGATTTGTTACCAATATTTATTGAGATATTATGCGCGCCTATTGTTTTTATTGGATGAGAAAAAATAACCATATTGTCTTTTATTTTGTTGAGTCCAGCGCTTTTAAGTTCGCGCATCGATGATATTACATCTTTGGCAGAAATCGCGGCATATAGACCTCCCTTGTCGTCTGCCCGTTTTTTTATATTTAATATCTTGTTCTCTAATATAGCTTTGATTGTTTCAAAATACTTATCTGTTTCTTCTTTTGCGAGAACTTTGTGCGCGTTAATTCTTTCAAACTCTTTTATTGCATGTGGCGTTGCTTCAATAGCAAACTTTTTTGGAAGCAAAAAATTGAGCGCATGTCCATCGGCGACATTTTTCAAATCGCTCTTTTTCCCTACTCCAACAACATCCTTAAGTAAAATTACTTTCATAATAATTTCCCATTCGCATTCTTTAATAATTCCATTGCTTTCTCAAGCACAGGATCGCGGTCATCTTCAATATTTTTTTCATTCGTCTTTACTTCATAATCCGGTGTAAGCCCGCCCGCTGAAATATCTCGTCCATTTGGCGTTAACCATTTTGCAACCGTAATTTTTATTGAAGTATTGTCTGTCAATGGAAGTAGCTCTTGCACCGAGCCTTTACCGAAAGTTTTTTCTCCTACCAATTTTGCAATACCATAGTCTTGCAAGGCGCCTGCTAAAATTTCAGAGGCCGAGGCAGACCCTTGATTTACTAAAATAACCATTGGTAAATTATTAAAAACATTATTTCCATAGCTACGATGAAAGCGCTTGTCATTATTTCCATAATCCTCTTGTACAACAACTTGTCCTTGAGACAGAAACCAGCTTGCTATTTGAACTGCTGACTCTAAATATCCTCCTGGGTTGTTGCGCAAATCCAAAATAAGCTTCTGCTGACCGCCTTGGGCCATTTGCCTGAGCGCATTCCTAAATTCCAAAGAGGAATTTTCCGAAAAGCTGTACAACTGAAGAACAAAGATATCATGCGGAATATTAATTTTATTTTTTGCATTTCTTGTTAGCTGCGATGTATCGGTATTAATAATAGGCACATTTATAACATCACGCGCAATTTCAATGTTACGCGGATCATCCTCGCCATTTCTTAAAATAGTAAGTTTAACCTTGGTACCGCGCGGACCCCTAATGTGCCTCACTGCATCCTCAACGCTATAATCTTGAGTAGAGGTCGCGTCAATTTTAATTATTTTATCTCCTGCTAATATTCCTGCGCGCTCCGCAGGAGTCCCCTTAAGTGGCGCAATAATCGTAATTATATTTTTGCGCATTCCTATTTCCATTCCTACTCCTTCAAAAGAACCCTTAATGCTACTTTGAAATTCTGTATTTTCCTCTGGAGGAAAAAATACCGTATAAGGGTCGTCGAGAGATTTTAGCAAACCGGATATCGCGCCATATACCATATTTTGTCTTTGTACTTTATCTATACCAACAAATTTATCCTGCGCTAAACTCCATGCCTGCCAAAATGGAGCAAAATCAACCTCCGAAGGCAGTGGAGTCATTGGCTTCATATTTAAAATACCGACCAGCTTGCTTTCACCGGGCAAATTGATTCCAACATATAATCCAACAACAAATATCAAAGCTATTATAAAAAGTGCTCCAACCAAGAGCCCAAATTTTCGTAAAATCGACATATAAAATCATTATCTCAAAAATATAAAATAATGCAAATAATGTTACTTTGTGGCATAATAAAATACAATGACAATTAAATTATTCAATACTTTAACGAGGAAAAAAGAAATATTTAAGCCAATACACAAAGGACACGTGGGGTTTTATGCATGCGGGCCAACTGTTTACAATTATGCGCATATTGGAAATCTGCGCACATACATATTTGAAGACGTACTTAAAAGAACTTTGCAAAGCGCGGGATACACAGTAAATCATATAATGAATATTACTGATGTTGACGACAAAACGATTATGGCATCAGTAAAAGAAAAGGTCTCGCTCAAAACATTTACAAAAAAATATGAGTCCTTTTTTAAAGATGATTTAAAAAAGTTAAATATCATCTTCCCTACTAAATTTGTCAGAGCCACTGAACATATTGACCAAATGATAATCGATATCGGAAAATTGAAAAAAAAGAAATTTGCATATGAAAAAGATGGCTCAATATATTTTGATGTTTCAAAATTTAAATCTTACGGGAATTTATCGCGCTTGAATAAAAAGGGCCTTCGCGACGGAGCTAGCATTGATCAAGATGAATATGCAAAAGAAGATGCGAAAGATTTCGTTTTATGGAAAGCGCGTAAAGACAATGAGCCGTTCTGGCAATCTCCTTTTGGCCAGGGACGCCCAGGGTGGCACATCGAATGCTCCACAATGGCCACACACTATCTTGGGCAACCAATAGATATTCACGCGGCCGGAGTTGATTTGATATTTCCGCATCATGAAAATGAAATTGCCCAAGCTGAAGCAATAAATAAAAAACAATTCGTAAAATATTGGATGCATGGAGAACATCTTTTAGTGGATAGTAAAAAAATGTCAAAATTGCTCGGCAATATTTTTACTCTGCACGATATAGAGGCGCTATGTGCGAGCTCGCTAGCCTTGAGATATTTTTTTCTAGGCGCGCATTATCGTTCTTCTCTTAATTTTACACCGGAGTCTCTTTCAGCCGCCCAGATCTCGCTTGAATCGCTCTACGATTTTGTGCGCGAGCTTAAAACTGCAAAACCAAATATATTGGCAAGCTTAAAGCCGATTATGCTCGCAAAAAAAGAATTTGAAGAGTCCATAGCATATGACATCAATACTCCGCGCGCGCTTGCCACGATATGGAATTTTATACATCAATACCGAAAAACGCCGATGAAATTTAACTCAAGAGCGGTCATTTCTATGCTTTATGAATTTGATGCTATTTTGGGCCTTGGTATAAACAAAATAACTACTCCGAGGATACCAACAGAAATCAGAGTGCTTATTAAAAAACGTGAGGATGCCAGAAATAATAAAAATTTTAAAGGCGCCGATGCGTACCGTATACAAATAAGGTCGCTTGGCTGGGCAATTGAAGATACCAAAGAAGGTCCGCGGCCTAAAAAGCTTTAAGCTATCTATCGTGTCTATACATAAGCGTGTGAATAAGCTTTTCACACCTTTTACACCTCTTTTTGTTGCGGATCGTTATTACAACGACTAAACTTAACTAATGGCACGCGAAATAAATAAAAAAGCTGGATGGGAGGCGTTATCGCAAGTACGTATGCCGCCTCAAAATATCGAAGCAGAAATATCTATGCTTGGATCTATTTTGCTTGATGGCACAGTTTTGGACCAAATTACTAGTTTTTTTAGCACAAAAGATTTTTATAAAAGCGAACACCAGATTATCTTTGGTGCCATATTATCGCTTTCTAGTCGCCAAAAACCAGTAGATATTCTTTCAGTTGCCAGCGAGCTTCGAGAACATGGAAAATTTGAAGAAGTAGGCGGCAATACTTATCTCACGAATCTTGTAAACAGCGTACCTACCGCGTCAAACGCGGTATACTATGCAGAAATAGTTCGCAAAAAAAAGATACTGCGCGATCTCATCAATATTTCATATGAAATTTCACAATTAGGATATCAGGAGGAAGGTGATGTAAATATGCTTTTAGACGAAGCAGAGAAAAAAATCTTTGCAATTTCAGAACACGCGCTGATAAAAGGATTTGTGCCAGTATCTAGCGCATTGGAAGAGGCGTGGGATCGTATTGATCGATTACATAAAGGAGCTGGCGAGCTACGCGGTGTACCTACCGGATTTCGCGATCTTGATAATATTTTGGCAGGGCTTCAAAGATCAGATTTAATAATTCTTGCGGCGCGCCCTTCGCTTGGAAAAACATCACTCGCGCTTGATATCGCGCGCCATGTGGCAATACATGAAAACTTACCGGTTGGACTTTTTTCACTTGAAATGTCCACAGGCCAACTTATTGATCGTGTAATTTCCGCAGAAGCTCATGTGAACCTTTGGAATCTTCGCACAGGGCGCCTTTCCGATGAAAATGATGATTTTTCACGCATTCGCGACGCAATGGAACGACTTTCCAAAGCTCCGCTTTTTATTGATGACGAGGCTTCGGTAAATATTTTACAAATGCGCGCGAAAGCACGCAGGCTTCAAGCAGAAAAGGGCCTTGGACTTATTATTGTAGATTATCTCCAGCTTATGGTCCCTAGAACCAGTACTGATAATATGGTTCAACAAATAACTGAAATATCAAGATCATTAAAAATTCTCGCAAAAGAACTTGATGTTCCAATTCTTGCGATTTCTCAACTCAATAGAGCGGTAGAAGGACGTCCGGATAAAAAACCAGTTCTTTCTGATTTGCGTGATTCTGGGTCCATAGAACAAGACGCGGATGTAGTTATGTTTATATATCGTGAAGATAGAGTCAAAGAAAATAGCGGCAGAGAAAATCAAGCGGATATTTTGATTTCTAAACATAGAAATGGTCCTTTGGGACACGCCACTCTTTACTTTAATCAAGAAAATACAAGTTTTACTACATTGGATAGGACATTTAATTAAATGGAGATTTCTCAATATTTTATTGAACTAAGAAAATTATTTGAGCGTCTACCTGGAATCGGTCCCAGACAGGCAAATCGATTTATTTGGGCACTTCTTGATTTTGACGCGGACTCTCAAAAAAAATTGGGACAAGCTATTTTAGATTTACCTATGCATATGCAAAGATGTACTGTGTGTTTTCGCGTATTTCCAATACAAAATTCGGAAAAAGTTTGTTCATTTTGTGCGGAAAACACTTCTAAAGACAAATCAAAAATTATGGTTTTAGAACATGATAGCGACCTTTTAAATATTGAGAAAACAAAAATTTATAGCGGTCTTTATCATGTGCTTGGAGGGCCACTTGATCCGCTGGAAGAACATAGCGCCGTCAGAAATCACATAAAAGCGCTTTATGAACGCGTATTAACATTTTCGGAACTTCAAAAAAATGGAGAAATAATTTTAGCGCTCTCCCCTACCAAATTGGGAGAATTTACTGCAGAATATATTAAAAAAGTTTTGGAACCATTACTTGGCGGTAAAACACCCAAGTTGAAAATTACACGGCTAGGACGAGGACTTTCCACTGGCATCGAGCTAGAATATGCAGATGAATTAACACTCAAACAAGCTATGGACAATAGGAAATAATAGATTATTTAATCTCCAAAATTTTGACGATGGAAATGTGTTGGCGATGGCCTGTGGTTTTACGATAACGGGTTTTGTTGTGATATTTGCGCGTGATAACTTTTTTGAGCCTTTCTTGTGCAACAAGCTCTGCGCTTACTTTGGCATCATAATACGGCTTTCCCAACACGACCTTATCTCCATCTGCAACCAATAAAATTTTATCAAATATGAACTTATCTCCAGCTGTTTGAGGAAGTTTTTCTACTTTTATTGTATTGCCAGGAGCAACCACATATTGTTTACCCCCTGTTTCAATAACTGCTATTTTTGACATAGTAAAGACTATATTAGCACACTAATTATATTTTGCAAATGCTGTATTTTTAAATCACCTCCTCTGGTTTTTCGATGACAAGTGGCTCTGAAATACCAATACTTTCTCCGGTAATGCGAAGAACATCTTTATCAATCTTTTTAAGTTCTTTTTGGGCAAAAGAATAAGAATTTACAGTGGCACCAATATTTTTTCCAACCTTAAGAAAATGTTCTTCATACGCCTGAATATGCCTTCCCAACTGTTCTACATTTTTACGAATCTCTTTGGCCGACTCCTCAATTTTAAGCGCTCTTAGACCCTGTAACACCGTCTGTAAATAAGCCAAAAAAGATGTTGGAGACACAATAATAACTTTTTGCGAAAACGCGTATTCTATCAAATCTCTAGTATTGCTTTTTACCGCACCTACTTGATTTATCAAAAGATCGTAATAAATCGCCTCCGCGGGAATAAACATAAAAGCGAAATCCATCGTCCCCTCTTCTGGTTTTACATATTTCGAAGTTTCATCTATTCTTGCTTTCAAATCTTGTTTAAATAATTTTTCAAATTTTTCTCGCTCTGCCGCGTCGTGTTCCTGAATAATACGATTATAATTTTCCAGAGAAAATTTTGAATCAATGGGAATTATTTTATCTTTTACAAAGACAACCGCATCCACTATTGTGCCATCGGCAAATGCATACTGCATCTGGAAACTCCCTGGCGGCATGACATTGTCCAACAGTGTTTTTAAATAATATTCGCCCAATACTCCGCGCTGTTTTGGATTTTTTAAAATATCCTGCAAGTTTTTTAGCTGGTCAGTAACATTCATTACTTGTTTTTGGCCTTCCCCTACTTTTACAAGTTCTTCGGTAATGCTTTTAATCATTTTTGTTGATTCGCCAAATTGGTATCGCGAGTGCTGTTGTATCATCTGGCTGGATTGTTGAAATTCGTCTCGTATTTCTTTCATCTGCTGTTGAAACATACGGAATCCTTCGTTGAATTGATTTTGTAATAAACCAAACGCTTGGTTATCATCTGGTGAAGTATTTTGTTTTTTGCCCACAATATAAAATACTCCTATTCCTAGGATAATCCCAAATATTATAAATATAATAGAAAAAACAGCACTCATTAAAATAATAGTAGCATAAAAAAACGGTCTTTCAAAGAAGACCGGATTTGCATTTATTACTTATTTGATTTTTGTGACAATGGCAGAAAAAGTTGTTTTGAGTCTCCGCCATGGCCAAAACGAGTGCTCAATGGAACATTGTTGTTACATGGCTGACATTCACCTTTTGCGGGGTTCCACGATTGAAGTGTCCAATCTAACAAAGATTCGTATCTTTCTATATCGCCAAAATTTTCGCGTTTTAAATTACCACGATTGCACAAATATCCAACACCAACCACAATACCCCCGGATGCCATTACAAGCTCAATCGTACATTTGACGGATCTGCCACTATTTCCAACATCATCAACTACCAAAACACGTTTCCCACGAATATTTTCGATAGTATCTTCTGTTAAATAAAATCCGTATCCATTACAGCATACGCATGTTTTTTCTGCGGCCAACGGCATTACATTGCCACCACACCAATAACTCAAATGTTCAGATATACGCTCTGCTAATGATGCCCCACCGTTTCTTGGACCAAGTATACAATTGATGGAATCGCTGCGAAATCGTTCCGCGAGAAAGCGAGAACATTTTTCAGCGGCTTTTGGATGCTGAAATATAGCAAGATGATTGATGTATGTAGACCCATGATTACCACCATTATATCCAAAGTGTCCGTTCATCAAAATTGCGCCAATGTCTTGTAAAATATTAAACATCTCGACATCTTCTCGCATCGTTTCTTCTCAAAAAACAAAATCTAGTTAGAAGTATATATCTAAATTAAATGGTTGTAAATAGAAAATTTGTTGGCGGTCCCACCGGGATTTGAACCCGGGTTACACGGATGAGAACCGTGTGTCCTAGACCAGGCTAGACGATAGGACCAATAAAAGTGATTATATAATACTATTTCTTATTCTTCCAATATTCATCTTGGCGGCACAATAGTTTGAATGCTTGCTCTGGATGAGCCATAATTTCTTCCACAATCAATTCCATGCGCATTCCCTGCGATCCTTTTACAAGAATAAGGTTTCCTTCTTTAATTAATTCTTTTACCGTCTCTATCGCTTCATTAGACGTTGAAAAATTTAATACATTCTTTTTATCCATTCCTTGTGTGATAGCCTCCTCTGCTGCAAACTTTGACCTTTGGCCTACAGTAATAAAAAAATCTGCAATTTTAGCTACTCGCTCACCTACTGTTTTGTGCGCTTCTATTGTGTACTTGCCAATTTCAAGCATATCTCCAAAAACAACAATTTTGCGTTTTGCCTCTAGCTCCAACAATGTATCAAGCGCGGCATGAGTAGCCAATGGTGAAGCATTATAAGAATCATCTAAAACTAAACTCCCCTTAATACCCTCCAAAAGCTGCATTCTTCCTGGCGGCGACTTATATTGTTGCAATGCTCCAGCAGAATCAATTAAATTCATATCAAAAATCGTGCCTACTAATAACGCAGAAAGCGCGGGATATACATGATGTTTGCCAAATACGCCAAAAAGTCGCACTGGGACAGAGGCGCCGTCAAAATCTACTTTAAAAGAAATCCCTTCTAATGATATTTTATAATTTGATGCGATCATATGCGCGTCTTTTCCAAATCCATATGACAAAATACGCGCGTTTGTTTTATCTTTCATGTCCCACACTACATCATCATCAGCGTTTAATATGGCATATCCTTGCGCTGATAAATATTTTAATATTTTTGATTTTTCACGCGCAATTTCTTCTGATCCAGAAAAATATTCAATGTGTACTGGGATTTCTCCGATTGCAGTAATCACAGCGATATTTGGACGAACGATAGAAATCAATGTATCCATATCTTGAGGACGATCAATCCCCATCTCTAACAATAAAATTTCTGGCGGATTTTTAGAAAATATTTCCATAAATCCAAGATAAATATTTTTTATCCATCTGCTAAGGTCATGCCATGCCGTTTCCAATCCCAAAATTGCCAACGCAAGCCCTAATTCACTATTGTAGCTTTTTTTACTCGAACGAACTTTAAATTTCTTTTGCAATACCATAGATATAGCTTCCTTGGTAGATGATTTGCCAACCGAACCGGTGATACCAATAATACGAGATGGCCACCTTTTAATGGCACATTTAGCCTCAAACACTAAAATACTTATTATAATTCGTTTAAACATATTAATTCCTATCAGGTGGTATAGTATAATAATTTATTAAAAAATCAACCAGAGTGCTAAATGAATTAGTAAGCGAGTGCGACGCATACTCTACGCCGCGTGGTCGCTCTAAAAATATAAATATTAAGAAACGCGGATCATACGCGGGGAAATATCCAAAAAATGAGTGAAGGAATTGATCGCTTGCATATGTACTATCACCACTTTTGTTCAAAAGCTGAGCAGTGCCAGTTTTAGCGGCAATGCTATAATCGGTTTTTTTTGCTTGTCCTCCAAGCAAAGCCACATCAACAACGTCAACAAGCATTCGAGTAATGGTTTGCGAGGTTTCTGCCTTTAACACTCTGCGTATGACAGTTTTTTCGCGCTCCTCGTTAATATTTGGTCTTAATAATTCTCCTCCATTACCAAGAGCAGAAAGAGCCATTGTTAATTCTAATGGCGTAACAGCAATCCCCTGTCCAAATGAAGCGGTCGCATAGTACACTTCACGCCAATCATTTAAATTATTTAAATTCCCTGCTAGCTCGCCTGATAAATCTATATTTAATTTTTCTCCAAGTCCATAATTATGGAAATATTCTTTAAATTTTTCTTGACCAAGTTTCTGCATAGCAAATATTGCGCCAGTATTAAGCGACTCTTCTAATACTTGCGTCATGGTTCTTAAGCCTCTTGCTTTTCCATCAAAATTACTTATTGTTTGCCCATTTATTTTAATCTGCCCCTTATCAACATAGGTTGTCTCTGGCGTTAATACTCCTTGATCCAGCGCCGCAGCAATAGTAAGTGGTTTAAACACTGACCCCAATTCAAATGTTTTCTCAATAAATGGATTTAAAAAAACATCAAGTTTTTTTTCTTTGTTATACTCATTTGGATTAAAATTTGGAAAAGCCGCGAGCGCTCTTATTTTTCCTGTTTTTGGTTCTACAATGATTATGCCACCACTGACTGGATTCCAATCGTCTTTTAATTGTTTTAATTCGTCCTCCGTAGCAAGCTGTACAGACGGCTCAATAGTCAAAACTACATCATTTCCATCGCGCGAGCTAATATCAAATTTATTATTGAATACAAGCAAGATCCCACCCGCGTCCTTTTCTGTCAATGAGGAACTGCCTTCACCGCGCAACTTTGATTCATAAAATTTTTCAATGCCATACTGACCGCGCGGCATATTATCAGAAACGCTGGAAACAAATCCCAATACGTGGCTCGCCATTGTATCTCCAGGATAAAAACGCCAAGATCTGGGTTCTAGTCCAATCCCCGTAATTTTCAGAGCTTTTATTTTGTCCCCATCATTAAGCGAAACGCGTTGTTTCAAAATTTCGTATGGATCATTTATTTTTTTTATTATTTGATCAAAAATTGTTTTATCAATTGATGTTATTGAATTAATTTTTTGAAATACTTCATCCGAGCCTTTAAATGTTCTTGTGTCTACATATAATAAATACCCTTTTTGTGTTGTAGCCACGGTGATTAATCTATCAGTTTTGTCTTCGCGAAAATAAATATTGCCTCTTTCTGGCAATAATGACGAGGCGGATTGTTGTTGATTTTTTGCAAGTTCAAAATACATGTTGTACTGCAAAATTTGCAAATAAAATAATCTAGCGACCAACGTTCCAGCAATCAACAAAATCAAAAGCGTTAGATACGTCAAGCGATAATTAATAGAAATATGAAATTTTGGCCTCCGCAACATCGCGAGCTCGCTTTATTATTCCAAGTGTCTTTGGCTTTACATAGCCATGTCCAATAAAATATTCTGTGGTATAAATACTGTGAATACCAAGCGCCTGTTGTTCAATTTCTTGCGCGCGAGACGATGATTGTTGTAATTGTATAGAAAGACGATTGCGCTCATAATTTTTGGTCACAATAGTACCCATTACATATAAATACACGATCATTAAAACACAAAATATGGAAAAACTAGCTATGGTGAATATTTTTTTTTGTTTATACGAAAAAATTGGGAATTGAAATTCTTTATAGGTTATTTTTGTGAATGTAAGTTCTAAAATACTCATAAAAATTGTGACTTGTTATTTTTGTGTTTTTTCGATAACGCGTAGTTTAGCGCTTCTGGCGCTTGGATTTTTTAAAATTTCCTGGCGCGTCGCAATAACTGGTTTTTTTGTTATAATATTGCCATTATCATGATATGCTAAATCTTTAAAAAAATTTTTGACAATTCGATCTTCTAATGAATGATATGAAACAATGCCGATGCGACCGCCATTTTTAATAATTTCCCATGAACCAGCCAATCCATTTATTAAATTTTGTAATTCATCATTGACAGCAATGCGTATCGCTTGAAATATTTTTGTAGAAGGATTTTTCTTATAGGCTCCTTTTGACAGCAATGGATTGGTAATATCAAGAAGATCGCCAACCGTATAAAATAATTTCTTTTTTCTGTGCTCAACAATCGCGTTTGCAATTTGTCTAGATCTTCGCTCCTCTCCGTAGTCAAAAAATATATCTGCAAGCTCCTCACGCGACGCATAATTTAAAAGTTCAGCGGCAGCGCGCTTTGTTTCTGATGCGTCTTCTAGAGCCATAGATAGTGGTTCGTCTGGATTGCGAAATGAAAACCCTCTTCCGCTTTCTGTGTAATGCCATCGTGATATTCCAAGATCAAATAATATCGCGTTTGGTGATAAATTGTATTTTTTTGCAATATTGACAATGTTTCGAAAATTTCCATGATGTACAATAAGGGCTTTCCATATTCCGCCTTCTTCTTTTTTGCGTCGTTCAATAAATTCAACCATGTCTGCGTCTTGTTCTATACCCAAAACCTTGCCTCCTGGATAAATACATTGAAGTATCGTCTCGGCATGCCCACCGCCATCAAGAGTTCCATCAATCGCCATATCTCCGCTTTTAAGATTTAAAAGTGCTAATGTTTCTTCCAATAATACCGGATCATGAATGCGTTTCATCACTAATACATTCCAAGTTCTCCTAATTTTTCCGCTATTACCTCTGTTTGTCTTTGCGCGCCCTCGGAATATTGTTTCCAAAGCTCCGGATTCCAAATTTCAACTCTGCGATAAAGTCCAACAATAATTGCTTCATCAGAAATATTACAATACTGTTTGAGATAGTCGGGCAATAAAATACGTCCGAGAGCATCTATCTCGCAATCCATCGCACCAGCAATCATTGTGCGCTGAAAACTTCTAGCATCTGCTTTCCCCCACGGAAGATTTGCTAATAATTTCTCAGCAAAAACCTTCCATTCATCAACAGAATACAAAAACAAACATCGGTCTAGTCCTCGTGTGACAACAATTCGTTTGCCCAATTCCTTGCGAAATTTTGAAGGAACAGAAAGGCGGTTTTTTTGATCTATTGTGTGTAAATATTCTCCGATTAACATAAATGTTTGGTTATGCACTTTATCCACAGCTTTATCCACTTTTTCCCACCTTATTATCATTCTATTCCACCACGCACAAAACTGCAAATATTTTCATGAAAGCAAAAATAGGCCTAAATAGGCCTATTTTTAATGAAATTCTTATTATACACACAAGTTATTCACATATGTCTTTTGATTCTAATTTTGTTTAATTTTTTTACTTCTTAATATACTTTGAATTACGAAACTCCCTCAATACGACTTTTTGCCGGGACCGCTGTATTTTTCTGCTGAAAAATCAGCTTCTGCCTGCCTGCGGTAGGCAGGCTCGGTTACCCGCCTGCCCGCCTTGACTCGACGTCTTCTGCTAGGCGGGCGCAAGTCACTGCAAAAAGTGTACCTTCGTGAGTTTCGTAATTCAAGATAATATAGCTCATATTAAATACTCTTAAAATAAATTCCGAATACTTTTGCTATAGTAAAAGTATTCGATATTCTTACCATATTTTATAATAGATGAAAAATATTTTTTAAATCTAACTCGTTATCAATATGCTGGATAATCGCATATCTTACATGCTGTTTTAATTGAAAAAATTCAATTACAAAATTAATTTCATCTTTACATTCATATGGACTAATAAAAACGCTTTTTTGTAATTGCAACATGCCAATATTTTTTAAAACTTGAGAGAGAGCATTGCGCGCCTTTTTCTTTGATTCTGGAATATCAAACAAAACTAGACGCCACATATAATCCCATTTTTTCATTGGTTTAATAAATATTGACTCAATATTATACGAAATAGCCCTTGTCTTGCCGGCCTCAGTTAAAAACATAGTTATGGTGCCGTCTTCATTTTCTTTTGCATCAATAAGTTTTGATCGGTAAAGACTTTTAATTGCATTGTGTAAGGCCTTGTTGTTTATAGATAACCAATCTTTTTGTATGTTTTTTAAAATTCTAAAGTAATTACTTGGGCTTCCAGATAATCCAAGAGCTAGTCCTCCCAATAATAATACCAGTACTTTTTGTGTAGTTGGTCGCAATTGTACACTCTGCTTATTTTTTTGGCGCATATATAATCCATATCATTTCCGACCTACAAAAGTCAAGTACTTTTGCTATAGTAAAAGTACTTGACTTTATATTAATATAAATACTATCCAGCTCTATCTAGCTTTTAATGTTTTTGTAATGTGTCTGTTGTGAACACAAAACAAGTTACTTTAAATTTTTAGTGAAGATTAGAAGTTTTTCTTCTTGTTCTGTAATAACATTTCCGATTTTCTTAAAACCACATCTATTTGGTATTCTGAGTGAATTTAGATTTTCTGGATCTATACGAATTACCAGTCGATTTATCCTTTTTTCTTTTAAAAATTCTTGAATCAAATTTATAGCTCTTACTACATATCCCCTACCGCGAGCCTCTGGATATATACCATAGGAAATATTAGCATCACCTTCTTTAATCCCTGTAACACTTTTAGAATCAATATTAGCTTCAATCATTCCAACTATTTTGTTGTTTTGCGCTGTTCGAATCGAAAAATTAAAAATTTGACCTGCACTCTCCCAAAGGTTTTTATTTCTTTTTATCCAACTTGTCACGGTATCAATTGTGCTTTTTCCTCCACTTAACCATTTTTCTTGCTCTATATCATCACCGTGTAAATGTTCTTCCGCATCATCAATTGTAAATGGTTTTAATACAATAATGCCGTCTGTTAATTCTACCAAATTTCTCTCTTTGCTTTTATTAGATTCTGTTTGTTGTTGTTCTGTCATATTTTGTCCTTTAATACATCACACAATATATCTCTTATTGTTCGCAGTATAATTTGCTAAGTAAATTGTTTTTATTGCTTTGGGCGCATTGTTGGAAATAAAATAACTTCTTTTATGTTGTCAGTATTTGTAAAAAGCATAACCAGCCGATCAATACCAATTCCGAGTCCAGCGGCAGGCGGCATGCCGTATTCTAGAGCTTCCACAAAATCCTCGTCATATGACATTGCTTCTCCCTCTCCGGCTCCTCGCAACTTTTCCTGTGCACGAAAACGTTCTGCTTGATCTATAGGATCGTTGAGTTCTGAAAAACCATTTGCCAACTCAAATCCTCCAACAATATATTGAAAACGCAAAACTGTCTCCGAGTTTGTTGGATTTTTTTTAGCAAGCGGGGAAATTTCCAAAGGATGATCAATTAAAAACGTTGGTTGAATTAATTTCGGACGAACAATTTTTTTAAAAATAAAGTCAGCAATTTTTGATTTTGTGTCAGATTTTTCTGGATTTACTCCGAAGCGTTTCGCTGTTATTAAAATATCTTCTTTTGTTTTAGAATTATACATTGGCATAGATGCATATCGCTCCATGGCATCATTAAATGAAATTGTTTTAAATTTTGTAAAATCAATTTCTTTGTCTTGAAATTCAAATTTTGTTTTTTTATACAATTTTTTACAAGTTATTTGAAATAATTCATGCGTTAATCGTATAAGATCATCTCGAGTTTCAAACGCCGAATATAACTCCAACATAGTAAATTCTGGATTATGTGTATGATCAATGCCTTCATTGCGAAAACTTCTTCCTATTTCAAAAATTTTTTGGAATCCCCCTATCATGAGGCGCTTTAAATATAATTCAGGAGCAATACGCAAATAAAAATCTTGATCCAGCGCATGATGATGTGTTTGAAATGGTCGAGCAAGAGCCCCTCCAGCAATCGCATGCAAAATAGGAGTTTCCACTTCTATGTAATTTTTGTCCTGCAAAAATTCGCGAATACTAGCAACAATTCGACTTCTCATTAAAAAACGCGCTCGAACATCGGCGTTCATCACAAGGTCTAAATATCTTTTTCTAAAACGCCCCTCCACATCCAAAAGACCATGCCATTTTTCCGGCAATGGCAATAAAGATTTTGACAATATCTCCCATTGAGAAATCTCGATAGTTGGCTCTTTGCGCTTTGTATAAAAAACCTTCCCTCGAGCTCCAATAAAATCACCGATATCAATGAAATCGGCAAACTGCTTAAACGATTTTTCTCCTACTCGGTCCTCCGCAATAAATAATTGAAATTGTCCTGATCCATCAAAAATATCTATGAATATGGATTTCCCGTGTTCACGTTTCGCCATTACGCGCCCACCAATACCAACCGCTCGGCTTGATTTTATATATTTTGATAAAGAATTTTGCACATCAATAATAGATATCAAAATAAAAGAACACCGTTCTGGATACGGATCAATATTTTGAATGCGAAGCCGTTCTAGTTTCTTAATACGATTATTTCTAATTTCTTCTCCTGGAGTGGACATGCTGATAAAAATCAGGAAATATCAATAATCTTATATTCAACCTGACCCTTTGGCGTTTGAGCTTTCACTATGTCACCTTTCTTGTGCCCAAAAATAGCATGACCCAAAGGAGATTCATGTGAAATTTTGTTTTCCAGTGGGGCGACTTCGTTTGCGCCAACAATATTAAATGACATCTTGATTCTATTTTTTACATCTTCAACAGTAACATATGATCCAATTTCTACAGTGTCCCCGGCGATGCTTTTGTGAACCAAAACAGAGCGCCTTAATGTATCCTCAAGTTCGGCAATAGTTGATTCATTTAGCATTTGAAATTCTTTTGCTTCTTGATATTCCGAATTTTCGGACAAATCACCGAGACTTTTGGCATATTCCAAACGTTGAGCAATTTCTTGCCTTACTTTTGTTTTGCGCTCATCAAGCTCTTTTTTAAGCTTTTCGAGTCCCACCTCACTAAAATACTCTGAATCTGGATCTGGCATAATGGTTAAGTATACCCCGATCTAATAAATATAGCAAATAATAAACTGTAACAGCTTATTTCTCAATAGGTTTATCAAGCGATTCCAAAAAATTAGTTTCCGACATCCATTGTAGCATTTGAGAAGCCACATAAGTAGCTCCAACCAAGTTATGAACAGAACCGCTCTCCATTAATATTACATATGCTAGTCGAGGCTTTTCGTATGGAAAAAATCCTATAGACCACGAGTGCACTCTTCCTGTTTTTCCTATTTCCGCGGTTCCTGTTTTAGCCGCAACACGAATCGGCAATCCTCCCAATGCTGACGCGGTTCCAACAAGCGCGGATTGTCTCATCCCATCGTGAATAACTGAAAATATATCATTTGGCAAAATATTTGTTCGCTTTGGCGAGTATATAAATTGTTGTATTATATTTTTATTTTCATCAACAATTGCTCTTGCAATATGAGGCTGAAAAATGTTTCCCCTTGAAGCGATTGCCGCTACATAAACTGCAATTTGTATTGGTGTAACTAAAAGAGGTCCTTGTCCAATTGCAAGATGATATGTATCGCCAACACTCCATGACCTGCCATTTATTTTTGCAGTTATATCAGGAAGATTGCCAGTTTTTTCCCCAAAAATATCTATTCCAGTCGCGTCGCCAAAACCAAATAATCTAAAATATTTTTTTATTCCCTCGGCCCCTAATCCTTGCTGTGATTGAAATCCTCCACCAATCTCATAAAAATAAACATCGCTTGATACTGCGAGAGCGCGTCTCATATCAACTGCGCCATGATTTTTCCAATCCAAAAAAATACTTGGTTTATCTGGAAAATAAGGATTGGGAAGTATCAACTGGCCATTGGTAATTATTTCTTTTTCTGCATCAATAACGCCTTCTTTGAGAGCTCCAGCGGCAATCGCAGGTTTAACAATAGATCCTGGTGGATATAAACCAAAAAGCGCTCTATTAAAAAATGGAAGGCCAGGATCATTAATGATTTTTTTAAATTCTTCCGAAGTCAATTTTTCGGAAAGCATATTAGGATTAAATCCAGGTATACTGGTAAGTGCAAGTATTTCTCCATTTGTAACATCTATAACAATTCCGGCTCCTCCAGTAAAACCTCGCTCATCTTTCGTTTGATTAATAAAATCAGATAATTTTAATTGTAAGTTTCTTGATAATGAAGTAAGAACTCCGTTCCCTGGATTTCCAATAAAATTTGTTCCGCTACCAATAACTAATCCGGACGCGCTAACCTCCTCAATGCGCTTATTAGGTGTTCCACGCAAAATATCATCATATTTTTCCTCCAATCCACTCACACCAATGGTCGTATTGACTTCAGTTTTTAGATATCCAAGTACATGCAAAAACCCATTTTCAGGATACCTGCGCAAAAGCTTAAAATCACTTGCCTTTGTTGTTGTACTGTTATTATTTGAAATAACTCTAAGAATATTACTTGCAAGTATTTGGCCACCGCGATCATAAATAATACCACGCTCTTGCTCAATATATACAAATCGAAGTCTATTATTATCAGATCTTAAACGAAATAAATCACCATTGACAACTTGTAAAAATACTGCGCGAAATAAAAAACCAACACTTACAATACAAAAAATGGCGCCCAAAATAAAAAAAACCTTGGTTGTAATTGGTTTTTCCAAAACTCCTTCAAGATTTTCCGCATGATATCCTGGAAAATTTTTAACATCCATGAATATCTCATCAATATCAATTGTTTTTTTATTTTTTCGAATCTGCCACATATATAATAATCGAGCAAAAAGTAATAATTATTATTAGATGTACGAAATAATTAAATGAAAAAATATGTCCGTCTGCTAATAACAAAGCCCAGATAGACATAAAACTAACGCCGCATAACCACGCAATTCCGATATTTAAAAACTTCTTCGTAAGAGGTAACGCCGTATACAACATAGAAACTAAAATAATTGATACAAGGTAAAATCCCTGTGAAGGCGCGCTTAAAATACTTTCAAAAACAATACCACACAAAATCCCAGTAATAATACTGCGCCATCGTATCATATTAAATGTTTTTTTTATGAATGTTTACTGATATAAGAAACTTAAACGCGATTGGTGGCCTAAAATAAACAGTTTGAATTTGCTTTGCTGGAGACGCATCAATGCTATCAACAATTCCAATTATAAAATTTGGATGTTCTCCAGACCAAAAAATATCGCCTGTTTTTATATTCATGCCCACTGGCAAATCGACAGCCGCTTCGCCGCCCCCTATGCCGCTTACTTCGAAAATTATTTCTTTATTTTGCCCGCCACGAACAATGGTTTTGTGTCCTAATTGAGTAAATGGAATAGCTCGGCTCCAATATGCTTCCAACCTAGTGATGGAACCTATAAATATACCATCTTGAGTAACAACATAATCATTAATAGCAACGCCGTTCATTTCCCCACGATCAATAACAATTGAATCAGAAAAAAGATACCCGCCGCTAAAGCTTATATTAGCGGGTATTATTTTATTAAACCTTTCTGTATTCCCAAGCAACGCCTTAAGACGCTCTTGTTCTATTTCAAGGTCTATTATTTTTGCCTGAAGCGCAACAATTTTGGCTGACGAAACGGTATTTTCAGTATTAGAAAAAGAAAACGTTTTACTTATCATTATTGAACCTCGAACAATAAGAGATGGTCCGTCTAAAATAAAAAAGATAAGAACAAAAAATAAAAGAAAAGTCCACCGTAACCAAACAAAGAAACGACGATTTTGATGTATAATAAAAACCATTATATTTGTTAATCTGGAGGTAAATCAGATTCATCTTCTAACAAAACATCGCGCAATAAATCAATGTCCTCTAAAATAATCCCAGTGCCTCGCACAACGGCAGTAAGAGGATCTTCCGCTAAATATACAGGTATTTTGGTTTCTTTTTCTATCAGCTTATCTAATCCGCGAATCAACGCTCCTCCACCTACTAATAAAATACCGCGGTGCATAATATCACTTACCAATTCAGGAGGAGTGTCTTCAATGGTTGCTTTAACTGATTCAATAAGCGTGCGCACAGACTTTGATAAAGCAGCGCGGATATCGGCATCGGTCACTAGAATCTCTCTTGGCAATCCAGTTACTAAATCACGTCCGCGCAATGTTCCTTCAAATGATTGGCTTGTTTTCCAAACTGATCCTACTGATATTTTAATATCTTCTGCGGTACGTTCTCCTATAAGAAGTTTAAATTCATCTCTTGCATAATTTGCAATATCTTCATTAAATGCGTCTCCAGCTATACGTAAACTGCGGGAAATCACAATTCCGCCCAACGAAATAACCGCAATATCAGTAGTGCCGCCACCAATATCAATGACCATGCTTCCAATCGGCTCTTGAACAGGAAGACGCATGCCAATAGCCGCCGCCATAGGCTCTTCAATAAGATATACTTCGCGAGCTCCGGCATTGTACGCGGCATCTCGTACCGCTCTTCGCTCAACTTCGGTAATACCAGATGGAATTCCAATAACAATCCTGGGACGCGCAAAAAGCTGCGTAAATGAAGAGTGCACTTTTTTTATAAAATAATTAAGCATTTCTGTAGTTACTTCAAAATCTGAAATAACTCCGCATACTAATGGACGAACAGCAATAATATGACCTGGAGTACGACCAACCATTTTTTTTGCGTCAGCGCCAATTGCAACAATTTGAGATGTTTTTTGATTTATAGCTACAACTGACGGTTCGTTAATCACAATACCTTCATTGCGAACATATACCAAGGTATTTGCCGTACCAAGATCAATGCCAAGATCTTTAGAAAATGTACTAAAAATTTTACCAAACATTAATGTATGAAATAAGTTGATCAATAAATATTAATTCAATCTTTTGAGAAGTGCGATATTTGACTTCGACTTTTTTCTGATCAATGGTTTTATCGCTCAAAACCACTCGTATCGGAATGCCAATAAGATCAAAATCAGCAAATTTCTCGCCGGCACTTGAACTATCTCTATCATCATAGAGTACAGCAACATTTGCCTTTTGCAAGGCTTCATATAGTTTTTCCGCTTCAGCTTTTACATTATTGCTCAAACCAATTAAATGTACAGCAAATGGAGCAATTTCTTGTGGCCATATAAGTCCTTTTTCATCGCAAAAAAGTTCTGCAACAACACCCATAAGACGAGTTACACCAATCCCATAGCAACCCATAATAACCGATTTGTCTTGCCCATTATTATCCTTTACTTTCATGCCAAAAGCATCAGAATAGCGTGATTTTAGTGGAAAAATATTGGCAACTTCTACCGATTTTGTAGATTTACCCAATTCTCCACCACACTTTGGACATTTTGGAAACAAATTGAGATCTCCTTCATTCACGGCAATATGACATTTATCGCAAATAAGAATAGTGTCTTCGCCAGATTCTGTAATTGTTTGAAATTCATGCGAAGTTTTTGAAAATGTGCCTCCGCCAGCATAAGTGAGAAATGTCTTTGCTGAAATACCTACTCTATCAAATATTTTTTGATAAGCTGTTTGAACCAATTTATAATAAACATCCAGGTCGTCTTCGGATAGATGAAATGAATACAAGTCTTTCATAATAAATTCTCTGCCGCGGAAAAGTCCGGATTTTGCGCGAAGCTCATTCCTGAATTTTGTCTGTATCTGATATACAGCCAAAGGTAAGTCTCTATACGAAGAAATATATTTTTGAATCAATGGAACCACAACTTCCTCATGGCTTTGTCCTAAAACTAATTTTTTTTTATTATTGAGCGTGGTGTGAAAAAGATCTTCTATAGCTTGCCGACCGGTCTTTTCATAATTTTCAACAGGATGAAGCGCCGGCATCAATATTTCCTCTGCGCCGACACGATTCATTTCTTCTCTGATAATATTTTCTATTTTTTTTAAAACAATGAGTCCGAGTGGCAAAAATGAGTACACCCCTGCCATAAGTTTTTGGACATATCCTGCCTGGATTAAAAGTTTAGCATTGATGCTTTCTTCGTCTTTTGGCGCCACCCGCAATGTTTTTACAAATAGTTTAGATTGCCGCATGGTCATAGTGTAGCGTACTTTTTTCTATATCACAAATTGTTGACAAATCTGTTTTGTTGTATTAAATTTAATTTCGGAGAGCAAAAATCCAGAGAAAAGAGTTCTTTATGCCTTTAATCAAACAATATGGTCAGTGCGGATTGCATGACGGCGGTTATGGCAGGCGCATTCTTCATATTCCTCGATCTTTATTCGATAATCTTATTATGAAAGAAGAAGATCGAGATCGGCGCGATACAGTTGCTCGTCTATTTGCAAAAACTCACAATGGAAGCTACCCGATATGGGCACAGTTATATGAATCCGTCTACGCTGTAGAAATGAGATACAACGATACAGACATTCAAATTGCAAAATTTGTAAAACTTATTGAGAAAAACCAGGTCTATTCTACTTCCTAATCCAGCGACAATTCCCAACCTGTAATGTGGTTGGGTTCTTCATTTTGTGATTGTTCAATCCATCAGATCAAACAAGAATATATGTAAACAATATCTTCCATAGCACCGTATTTAACAATATAGCTGTAAACCAAAAAATAAACGTAAAAACATTGCCATTAATAAATATACAGATTTATAGCTAAAACACCTTCGCGATGTCTAGAAATGTAATAAAAAGCATTAGCACCAAAAGAGCGATAAATCCAAGTCCGTGAGTTATTGCACTTACTTTTTGTGATATACGTTTCCCTCTTATTGCTTCAATAATAACAAACAAAAAACGTCCTCCGTCGAGCCCGGGGATCGGTAGCACATTGATAAGCGCCAAATTGATAGAGAGTACCGCCATAAAAAACAAAAACGAACTGATACCAGCATGACGTGTGGACCCTACAAGATTGAAAATCCCTACTGGTCCTGCGACCTCTACTCCTGGCGTGCCATGACTAAACAAGTTTGTGACGACTCCCCACAACCCTTCTACGGTCGCATTAGTAATGTTATAAGTAAGTTTTGCTCCTTCTATTGGCATCATATACCAAATAACTTTTTTTGTATGCACCCAAGAAAGCTCAATGCCAGTGGGGCCTTCACCCGAAGGCGAATTGGCGCGTACCAAAACGCTTTTTTCCAAATTTTGACCATCTCTTTTAATTTTAAAAATAACCTCTTTGTTGGTGTTTTGCTTGATCAACTCTTGAATGTCGGAAATTTTTTGTGGACGCACCAAAATAGCGTTTTCCGCAGCAATAGTACGTATATAATCTCCCGCCTGTATGCCTGCTTTGTCCGCAGACCCCCCAGGGACTACCCCAGAGATAGCAAGCTCCGCATCAGGATATAGCGATCGATCCGCTTCATCGATCGCCTCAGGCATCCCCAAAGAAACGACAGCACTCATCAAGATAAAAGCAAGGACAATGTTCGACAACACTCCGGCCAATAGTACCAAAGAACGCGCCCAAGCTGGCTTATTGGCAAAACTATTTTGATCGCCTCCGCTATCACCCTTTTCTCCATGAATTTTGACAAATCCCCCAAAAGGCAACCAATTGATCGAATAGAGAGTTCCGTTGCGCATAATCCCTGTGATCCTCGGTGGCAATCCAAAACCAAATTCATCCACGCGAATACCAAATACCCTTGCTGAGAAAAAATGCCCGCACTCGTGGGAAATAATCAGCACAGACAACAATATAAAAAATAAAATTAAAGTTGTGATCATCAAACCTCCATTATTTCTTTTTCTTTTTTGGCGGAAATGTAGGCAATCTTTTTGTTGGCATTTTCAATTACTTTTTC
>ERZ1292629.1302-Hain-H43-01um-R1-1302-length-24858-cov-5_pt1 | contig 24858 bp, 20 predicted proteins | sample MGYA00564399_ERZ1292629 | MGnify/ENA primary metagenome ERZ1292629 (study PRJEB36523, sample SAMEA6512636) | groundwater metagenome | collected 2019-01-08 | study: AquaDiva: Metagenomics assemblies of 32 groundwater samples
CTCGTGGTGAAATGGATATCACGGCTGGCTTCGAACCAGCTGTTGGGGGTTCGAATCCCTCCGAGGGCACACGAGGAGAGATTCGAACCGAAAGAGGGGTCGGGAGGAAAGTATAAGGTTCCTCCCGTGTAGGAATGCGGTCGCTTAAAGCGACCGGACTCAAAACCTAGGGTTTTGAGGGAGCGAGTTTTGCGAGCGACGTTCGACTCTTGCCGGGGACGCTGCAAAATAGGCGGGGAACCAGCTGTTGGGGGTTCGCCGCCTAGCAAGTCGCCTACCTCAAAAGCGCTCTTATAAACCTCGCAAACGGCTCCAGTATAAACCCGCCGCTTGCACCGGTGGCATCGGGCGGTGGGGGTTGAATATCGGTGGGCGGCTGGAAGATCGGCGGGGGTTGCTGTGTATCGGCAGGCGGCGGTGCTTGGAACTGTTGAGTTGGAGCTTGTTGTATGATCGGGAATTGGTTGCGCAAAGATTCGAAACAAGCTTGCAATTTTTGCTGGACTTCCGGCGAAGGCTCGCTGCCCAATAAAAGTTTTTCCACAGCTTCGGGGCTCACGGTGCTCTTGAGACAAGTGATAACCTCTGCCGGAATCGCCATCCGCGGCGCTTGCGGCTGGACTCCCGCGGGCGGCGGTCCCATCATGCCTGGAGGCGGCGCTCCGGCTCCCGGCATCATCCCGGGACTTCCAGCCCCGCTTCCATCCGGCCGGAAAGATTCAAAGCAAACTTTCATGCTCTCCCGTTGTTCCAAGGTCAGAGCTTCGTGGCCGCTCGCTTCCAGCCGGCTTAATCCATCTCCCAATTTTTCTTTAAGACATGAAACTACTTCGGCGGGCATTGTACGAACGAACCCTCCGGAAGAACCCTGCATCCCTCCGCCTTGGCTGGAGCCCCTGCCCTCGCGCAATTGCATGCTCTGGAAACAAACTCGCATCGCATCGCCCATCTCTGGCGTCGGCATGGTTTTTCCGCTTTGGATATCGGCGAAGGTGCTGCCTAATTTTTCCTTAAGACAAGTTAAAACTGCAGGTGGAGCTTCGGCAAAAGCGGCGCGCGGGCTGTGCGATTCGCCGAACCGTTCGAAACAGCCGCGTACCTGCTCCCCGATTTGCGGCCCCGGCACCAACTTGCCCGCTTGAATATCTTCGATCACATTCGGCCCCAGGCTGGATTTCAAACAGGCCACTACCTCCGGCGGCGCGCCTTCAATGCCGGCGCGAAGCCGCACCATTCCCTCTTTCGCCTGCTCCAGATCTTCTTTTTTCATCAAACCGTTTTCTTCGGCGAACCTGAAACAAGCTTCACGGTTCGCGGGCGCGTTGCAATATGCCTCGCAAGCTTCCTTGGAATCACAACCGCCCGGTCCTTTGCCGCCGGTGCGTCGGAAAGCTTGCGCTTGTTCCGGCTTCATGAAACCGGCTTTCTCGGCAAACGTGATGCATTCTTCGAAATGGCCCGGTGCGCGGCAGTAGGATTCACACTCGGTTTTGGATTTGCAGCCGCCGGGGGTTTCTCCCTTGGCCGCAAGCTGCATCACCCGCCGCAAATCTTCCGGCCGCGGCCCGGGTTCGCCACCCGTGCCTATTCGCCCCGGCGCCGAAGCTGGACCCAGGCCGGTTTTTTCGGCAAAAGTGAGGCATTCTTCCGCATGCGAAAAATCTTCGCAGTAAGCTTCACAACTCTCGCGCGATGTACAGCCACCCGGGGTTGTCCCACCGGACTTCAAATATGCCGCCATTTTCTTGCCTTCGCGCACGTGGTCGTCATCAATGCCGTTCTGTTCGGCAAAAGTGACGCAGGCTTCGATGTTTTGGATATTACTGCAGTAGCGATCGCAAGCAGCCGGCGAACTGCATCCTCCCGGCCCTGCGCCCTGCTGCAGTTTCCCCGCAAATTTTTTTGCCCGGGCAACTTCACTCTTATTCATAAGCCCGTTCTTTTCGGCAAACGCGATACAGGCTTCCATATTCGCCGGGTTGTCGCAATAAGATTGGCACTCCGCTTTACTGCCGCAATTTCCCAGTTCAGCCACCGGGAATGTGATGCCGGAAATTTCCTCTTCGCCGTTCGTTTCCGCTTTGACTAAGACGGCAAAGGCAAAAAAGAAACCGATCAGGATCACGAGGATCGAAATAAAAAGTTCGCGCCGGAATAAAGATTGGTTCATGTTTTTTTATTCAAATGGATTGCGGTAGCTGCCTTCCAAGGGATTTGGTACCGAAGCGCCGGAGCCTGGCAATTTGTCCGCGAGCGGATTATTGGCTTTATTATAAACTTCGGCGCCGAGTTCGGCCGAGGGCTCTTCGGCTTGCGCCGCCGTTTTATCGGCCGGAGCGGGTTCGGCCTCTGGCCGCGTGAATACGTAAATTAAAATCGCCGCAAGCAAAACCAAGGCGGCAATAATCAGCCCCCAGGTTTTTAAATGCGACGGGGACCGTGAAACAACCGTTTGTGGGTCTGCCATAAGCTTGTTTTTAATATAGCAAATCTAGTATACTTCGACAAAAAGATATCCACAACCGCCCGCGCGTAGCTTTTTTAAACAGTAAACCCGCCCATAGCTCAACTGGCAGAGCAGGCGCCTCTTAAGCGCAAGGTTCCAGGTTCGATTCCTGGTGGGCGGACAATAAGGTTCGCCGCTCAAATGAATTTGAGCGCCCGCTCCGACTCGGAGACGAGGCGAGAGCTTCGTCTATTCCGCGTCAACTTTTTCCAGGTGGGATTTTTTTATCGTTTGCTGTATACTATGCCGCAAGTGATCAACCTCTCCACACCGCTCGAGAATATTCCCGGCTTGGGGCCGCGTTTCCTGGCCAAGCTCACGAAACTGGGGTTGCGCTCCGTGCGCGAACTTTTATGGCACTTCCCTTTCCGTTACGAAGATTTTTCCGAGATTTATAAAATTTCCGATCTCGAACCCGGCCAACAGGCCACGGTTCAGGGCGTCGTCAAAGACATTGACGTACGCCGCACCTGGCAGCGGCGGCTCATCATCGTCGAGGCCATCATCGCCGACGATTCCGGCGAAATCCGCGCCATCTGGTTCAACCAGCCTTACATTAAAAACGTTCTGCGTCCGGGCCGCCTGGCAAATTTCTCCGGCAAAGTTACGGTTTCCGAGCACGAACTTTATCTTTCGCATCCGACGTATGAATTGGTGGGCCGGGAGGAAACGCGCCACACCGGCCGGCTGGTGCCGATTTATTCCGAAACGCGGGGACTGACCTCCAAAGGCATCCGCTTCGTCGTCCAGCCGATTTTGCAGCACCTTGAACCCTTGCCGGAATTCATTCCCGAGAGCGTGTTAAGGGAAGAGCTTTTGCTCGACATTAACGAAGCTTTGCGGACAATTCATTTTCCACCTTCGATCGAAGAAGCCCTGCGCGCGAAACGCCGGTTCGCCTTCGAAGACTTATTCCTACTCCAAATACTGAATCTTCGCCAAAAAATGAAGCTCGCGGCCGAAAAAGCGCCGCCGCTTCCTATTAATATAGAGGAGCTCAAAAAAATCGTTGCCGAACTGCCGTTTGCACTCACGGAGTCGCAGAAAAGATCGTTATGGGAAATTATCCAGGATATCGGTAAGCCCCGCCCTATGAATCGCTTGCTCCAAGGCGACGTAGGCTCCGGCAAAACCGTCGTGGCCGCAATTGCGGCCTTGGTCGCCGCGCGTAACGGCTACCAAACCGCTTTCATGGCGCCCACGGAAGTTCTGGCCATCCAACATTACGGAACAATGAAAAAACTTTTCGGCCGCATCGCCGCGGTGGACCAGCCCACCGTCGCGCTCCTCACCGCCGGAGCAACCAGGATTCTTTACGAAAATGACGTTGAGTCGGTTATGAAGAAAAATAAATTGCAGGATGCGGTCGGCCGCGGCGAGGCGGCGATCGTGATCGGCACGCATGCTTTGATCCAGAAGGCGGTAGGCTTCAAAAAACTCGGCCTCGTGATTGTGGACGAACAGCACCGTTTCGGCATTGAACAACGAGCAGCCCTACAGGCAAATAGCAAATCGCAAATAGCAAATAGCAGCGATAAGCAATCTGCCATTCGCTCTTTGCCGAAAATGCTGCCGCATTTTCTCTCGATGTCCGCCACGCCCATCCCCCGCACGCTTATGCTTACAATTTTCGGCGATCTCGAGATCTCGACGATTACCGAACTGCCTTCCGGCCGGAAAAATATCATTACGAAAATTGTGGCGCCGGAAAACCGCACGAAAGCGTACGGAGTGATCCGCGGCGAACTCAAAAAAGGCCGCCAGGCGTTTGTGATCTGCCCGCGCATTGATCCACCTCAAACAGATTCAGACGGCCCAGAGACGGATAAAAATATCCGCGAGTATCCGCGTTTTGATCCGCGTAAATCCGCGCTCCTTTGGGATGTGAAAGCTGTAAAAGAAGAATACGAAAAATTGGCCAAACAGATTTTTCCCGATTTTAAAGTCGCCATGCTCCACGGCCAGATGAAACCGAAGGAAAAAGAACGAATCATGCGCGAGTTTAAAGATAAGGATACGAATGTGCTTGTCTCCACTTCCGTAATCGAAGTAGGCGTGGACGTGCCAAATGCCACAATTATGATGATTGAGGGCGCTGACCGCTTTGGCCTGGCCCAGCTTTACCAATTCCGTGGACGCGTGGGCCGCGGCGCGCATCAATCTTTCTGCTTGCTTTTTACAGACTCGAGTACAAAAACCGTAAACGAAAGGCTGAAGGCCATTGTTGAAGCCAAAAATGGTTTCGAGCTCGCAGAAATTGATTTAAAGCTCCGCGGTCCCGGCGAATTCATCGGCCAAAAGCAAACCGGCTTGCCTGACATCGCCATGCGCGGCCTCCAGGATGTTGAACTGATTCGAACCAGCCGCGCCGCCGCCCTCTCCGTCCTCGAAACCGACTCCACGCTCAAAAAGTATCCCGCGCTCCGCGCCAAGCTAGACGAATTCCGGAAGCAGATACACCTGGAGTAATTTCTAACTTTTAATTATCAGTTTTCAATATTGTCAACAATTCGGATGGGCGCCTGCCTGCCGGCAGGCAGGCATTTGTAGTGCGCTATTCGGATGCAAGAAAAAGCCCGCTCGGAGAGCAGGCGGATGATGTTCAGGACGACGAATACGGCGAAGGCTGCCCCGGCGAAAGCACGGGAACGATGATGGGCGGCCGCGGATCGGGCATGACGATTTCACCAAGGTCGTTGGTCGGCTGCGTATTCCGCGTCGATCCCAACCGCAGCACGCCGCGAGCGGTGAAATTAAAACGACGCCTCTTGGGTTCGAACTCCACCCCGACATCCGGACGGTGAGAGGCTGTTCTCCCGTACCATGTGTCCATGCCCTTTTCCTGCGGAGAGAGTTCGATGTGCAGGTTGCGATCCGCCGGACGGCTGATTTCCACACGGAGCTCGGTTGAGGATTCCTTGTCGAAAGCAAAGGCCGCCTGGACCGAGCGCGCACCTTAGATAAATACACGCTGATCCTGCCCGACCGTCACGCATACGGTTTCTCCGTTGTCCAGGGGAATTTCAATCTTCACCGGAGCTTTTATAGCCATCTTCAAATACCTCTAGCCTAGAAGCTAGCACAAACTCGTCCGGTTTGAAAAGTATCCGAGCTTCAAAACAACATTCCAACATTCTGGCTTGCCCGCCCTATTGTAATTCAGCTCTATACGCTAATTCGTGCGAATTAGCGTATAGAGCTGCGCGCTTTTCTTTCATAAATCCTAAATATCATAAATCAACTCATGCTACTTCGCTGTTATAACAACTTTCGCCCGCCTTCACTAAAGTTTTGGCGAGGCATCGGCATGTTTCCTTACGCAATTTCAGCATTGTAACATGCCTCGTCCGCCTTCGTGTTAAACTACGGCGGGACTACAGCTGTTCTTATTTTAAGAGACTTCATTATTGTAACAGCTTTCGCAGTAAACAATTTCCGGCCGCTCGGGCGCATAAGTAGTTTCAAATTTATTCGAGCAATATTCTGTGCCGTGAAAATGTTCTGTAAGATTTCTATAAGCCATTTGCCCTTCGCTATTAGCTCCTTTACACATGCACTTACGCTCCCACAGTTCGATCGGATTCCGCGCACGGACGCGGCGGTAGTGCCGGCAGCTGGGACAAAGGCGCGGCAAAGGGATTTTTATCCTGCGGTAAAGCTGGAGTTCGGCCGGCACGATCTTAAACGCAACCGTGCATTGGTCATTGCACAGTCCCTTGTGTTCGCATTCGATGATCTCATTCGAGATATCTTCGCCAACTTCTGAAATCCGATCCGGCAGTTCGCCTGTGCGCTTTGTCGGCGCATAATTTCGCTCCTGCGGTTCACGCCAGTTCCAACCTTCGGCCTCGGCTTCCGCGCGCGTGAGCGGGAACATTTCTTGCGCGATCGTCTCGTTGTAGCCGAAAGGCGAAAGTTCAACTGGGAAAAATTCTCCGTATTTATAGACTCTCCCCTTCTTATCTATATAGGGCTTCGTATTCATATGCTCAATGATGCGCGGCACGAGCGCTTCGTACTCTTCTTTTGTATATTGCTTGTTCAAAATGCAGTACTGTTTATTGCGCAAACCCACGCAGCCGAACAAATAGGAAGAGTTATGGCTGTTGTATGAATAATAGATATCGTGCGAAGAAAAAGTGAACCGCGAAAAGAAAACTTTGCTGCCGGGATAGATCGTTGAGCAATCGTAGCCCAGTTCGGTATTCATGCCTACGCGGTCAACATCCATGGAGTCCTTGACGCTCGAATAGGCGAGCCAGACATGCGCGCAATCCTCGGCGCCGCCGAAAACGTCGAAACACTCGCGGCAATTCTTGGTTTCTTCGAGATTGTCGCCGGTGGAATTAATTGCATGCAGGTTGCGAGCGAACTTGCGCGGATATTTCATCATCTGGGCTTGGAATTTTTTGCGCAGTTCTTCCACGCCTGCGGCGCTCTCCAAATCCAACTCCTTAAGCTTGGCCGCATATTCCTCCTTCGAATATTGTTCGTTAAAAATGCAGTAAGCGGCGTTTTTCATATTTACGCAGCCCAAGCAGTCATGGCAGTTCACGCAGTTAAAAAGAAAAGCGGAGTTGTAACAGCTTTCCGCATAGCGGCTGTACATAAGCTGGGAACAGCTGATACAGTCCACGGTTTCGTAATTCAATTCGCTTTTTTGCACCCAGTAAGTGTCGAGCGATTCTTTGCTGTGGAAAATATAAGTGGAGTAAAGCGTGTTTTCGTTGAAGTCCCCGCCGAAAACCAAGTAGCAGTTTTTGTTGCCTTCCGTAATACTGCAGTATTCGCTGTTCACCGGATTTATATTCAATAGCGCAATATCGGGAACCTCGCGCCAAAGCGATTTTATTTGTTCCAGGAAAGGCACATTGAAATCAATTTCGCGGCCGTAGGCAGTCCCATCCCAACTGTCGCCCCACCACGCTTTGTGGTCATAAACTTGCTGTGGATTATCCGGCGCAAAGATCGAGATCATTTCTTCGCCGTGTTCGGGCGCGTCGCACTTTCTTTTATAAAGTGTGCGTTCATTGCGAAAAGCCATCCGCCGCTGGATACGACAAAGAAAGCAGAAAGTCGGCGGCGGGACGTTGATTTTCTCATAGAACGCAAAATCATCGGGCTCGATAACAAAATTCTGTTTACAATTCTGGCAGGCTTTGGCCTCGGTATTCATGTTCTATTTGGGTGCTATGCTATAGCATAGCGGTTGTTTTAGATATCGTTTCGTTATTCACAAATCATGAATCTTAAATCATAAATCTTTTTATGCTATTTCAGCGTTATAACACTGCTCGCAATAAATGATCTCCTCGCGGCCGGGCGCATAAGGCGTTTCGAATTTATTCGGGCAATGTTCCGTGCCGTGGAAATGTTTGCCGGTATTCTTAAGCCTCCCCTCCTCCGAACTTTCGCCGGCGCAGCGGCACTCTCGCTCCCAAAGCTGCCGCGGCAAACGCAGATTTATCCGCCGAGCATGACGGCAATTGGGGCATTCTCGCGGAAGCGGTATCTTTTCCCGGCGGTAAAATTCCAATTCCGGTTGAACAACATTAAAATTTTTCTTGCATACTCTACAAACGAAAATTTCTTTTAAAATATCACCGACCTCCAAAATATTATCAGGCATTTTATCTCTTGGAATTGTTTCCTTGCCATAAGTTCCAATCAATTCTTCTTCCCACTTCCAGCCATTTTTTACTGCATCGTCTTTAGTAATCGGCATATATGTTATCCCCGTGGTTTCGTTATATCCAAAAGGCGAGAGCGAAGGCGGGAAGAATTCTCCATATTCACCATTAATTCTCATTTGGTTAACAATTTTTTCTCGTAATGTTTTATATTCCGATTCCGAATACCTTTTGTTAAAAATAGCGTAAGTCTCCTGCTTCGTGCCCACACAACCAAAAAGATTTTGGCTGTTATGACAACTATCACAATATTGAATATGAGAATTATCGTAAGATAGGTGAGAAAATTGAACATCGTAACTATGGATCAAGGCATGTGTTTCATAAATCAATTCGCAATTAAAACCGCAGTGATACATATCCAGCGAATCTTTTATTCCGGCAAACACGGTTACATATTTTAAATTTTCACCCTCTCCATCAAATCCGTGTTGCACATTTTTAGAATTAAAGATCATATTGCCAGTTGAATTCAGAGATTTTTCTATAACCGCATATCTATGTAGGGCGTTTCTTTGAAGCATTTCCAGATATTCATTGTATAGCCGCTCTCTGACGGCAAAAGATCCAAGATTGTATTCTGCAATTTTCTTTTCATATTCTTCTTTCGAATATTGTTTATTGAAGAAATAATACTGCTTATTTCGTAAATTTGCAGAAAGGAAACAGTTTGAGCATCCTCGACAGTCATAACAATAAAAACAATCAGCGCAATCCCGCAGCAACATTCCAAATTGGCATCCGTAACTTCTTTCAGTATCTATGCATTCATAAAGCAACTCCCCACCATCCGTAATAAAGGCGCAATCAACGCAATCTTTCGCCTTTTTCCAAAGATTATGGCCGTACAAAATATTTTCAGAATCAAATACGCTTATAGACCAATAACAATTTTTATTGTTATTCGAGTGGTTGGTGTACTCGGAATTTACACTATTTTTTGTAAGCAAGGCTATGCGTGGAACTTTTAGCTGCAACTTTTTGACTTGTTTAAAAAACGGCCGGGAAAAATCAAATTCTTGTCCATAGTCTAAAGCAGTCCACTTATCCGACCACCAGCATGGCGGACAATAGACTTTAAAAGGTTTGTTGGGTGAGTAAATAGTTACGGCGCTCTTCCCACAAAGATCACAGTTTCTTCGATAAAGCACTCTTTCATTCCGCCAAGCATATCTGCGTTTCTGACGGCATTCCGGACACCACGTCGGCGGCGGGACTTTTATTTTCTCGTAAAAATCGAAGTCTTCGGCATCAATCGTGAAGCTCTGCTTACAATTCTGGCAAACTTTTGTTTGGTTATTCATATTGGTTTTTGTCCCGACCAAAGGTCGAGGATCCCCTGCCCGTCCGGCAGGCGGGTCGATAAATCAACAATCTTTGATTGCATTTATTGGAACAATTCCGCTTTTCGGCTTCCATTCATATATTAAACACTTCTCGCTCGAACTCGACAATATACTAGCTTATTGCGAATTTTGGGGCGTAGGCACAGCTGGTATAAATCCGCTTCCTTCCTTATTAAGGCTTTGTCCCGGGGTTACTGCCTCCGCGACATAGCTCATCGAATCAATTTCTGCCCCGTCTTTATTAAACAGATGGAGATTCGCAGCGGCATTCGGCAAAGACGCTGATCTTACGGTATCTGCCACCGGACTGCCGGTGTAGCTATTTAAACCTAGCAAAAACGAACCTCCGGCTGGAATACTCGTTTTGTCCTCGCTCTTCGAGCCTATACTCACGAGCGAAGTATCTGCATTTTTTAAGCTCCAACCCAATAGATCAACTGCATTTGCCGAAGGATTCCGCAATTCAACGAATTCTTTTCCGGCGTCACTGCCCTCGGCGTCATAGAAAACTTCATTTATAGTAATTTGCGCTGAAACTTGCGGCTGCGAAGACGGCGGGGGCTCACTGGCCGCAACCGGAGTTTTCCTCGTAAAAGTTGCGGTAACTTCCATATCCTTACTTACATTTATAGTGCAAGTACTAGCATCGCCGCTGCAAGCTCCGGACCAGCTCGTAAAAACAGCGTCCCAGCCCGGCGCAGCCGTTAATGTGAGCGGAGTGCCTGCAAGGAAATTTTCTTCGCAATCGGGACTGCAGCTTATCCCCGACGGTTCGCTTGCCGCCGTGCCCACGCCTGTGCCGACAGTGGCAATGACAACCCGAAAATATTTTTGCGCAATCGTTGTGGTGGGAGTAGAAGTGCTGGTTGAAGTTACGAGCAAAATTTTTCCCGCGGAATTTTCGGCGCGCGGCGTACCGAAGGCATTTGCACTCGTCTGCCAAGTGGAATTTATTTTTCGTTCGAGCGTTTGTTTTGTTTCGTTGTCGCCGCCGGGCCAGCCGGACAACGCATCTAGCATATCCACCCGCTCGCAATTTTTATTTATAAGTTCGATTTTCGCGCCGCGGTTCGAAAGCGCGCCGGAATAAAAATGATCGCCATGCACATTTGGCACCGATGCGTCGTCCGTACGCTCCAAGAGGTAAAATCCGTGCGCGGAAATTTTTTCTTCCGCAGAAAAGTTAATGTCCAAATTTTCATCGGCAGTTAAGAGCCGCCAGCCCGCAAGTGACAGATTTTCTCCGGAATTATTTTTTAACTCGATCCATTCGTTTGCGGCATCATCCGTGCCCATCCAAGCCACCTCATTGATGCTAATTACTTGCTCTGCATCTCCGCTTGGAACTTCGCAAGCTGGGGGCGCAGCTGAAGTTTGCACCTGCTCGGTTGTTGCTTTTTTAGCAACAATCTTGGGATTTTCAGTTTTTTCATTAACAACAGGGTTTTGCTTGGAAATTGCCTTTGCGGCGGGCGCAGAATTTTCCTCGCTAGTTAAACTCGCCGATTTTTTATTCACATTCACGCCTGGCTTACGATTACGCTCGTTCAAATCCAGTTCCAAGGCCGGCTCAACCGATTTATTCCCAAACGCATCAGTGAGACTCGCTTTCAAAACTTCTTTGTTTTTATTGAGCCAATTGTTTCCGTGAGAACCGGCGATAAGCGCAACGCCAAAACCCGCGACGAGGCCAATCAATAAAACGGCTACGAGGCTTACCCACCCGCCCTTGGTGAGCCGGGTCGAACTATTACGTCCGCCACCCGAGTGGTCCATATCGGTATTGTAGCGAATTTTGTGAAAAGGTGTACAAACCCCAAAATCGAGGGGTCGGGCGGTGGGATGCCCATAAAAATTCCCCTGGCGGAACCGAACCCATCCAAATCCGTGAGCTTTTATTGGATTCTAGAAAAAAATTTTCCCGCCCTCGCCGATTTGCCAAAAAAATCAAAAAATGTTCCTTTTTGTGGATAAAGTGGCCTTGAAAAATACGCGTCTCGGGATGAAAATCTAAAAGCATCCAAAAAGATTAATCAAAAGGTCCAACGGAAAAATTCAAACATGAAAGTAGTAAAAAAATCCCAGCACGAGTTAGTTTCAAAATCGGAGGCGGAGAAAATCAACGCATTGTTTTCGGAGAATGCGTTGAAGATGATGAAAAAGAGATATCTCCTCATTGATGAGAAAGGCAACCAGGAGACTCCGGCCGATATGTTCCACCGGATTTCCCACGCGCTCGCAGGCATCGAGAAGAACTACAGGCACGACCAGAAATTTATCGGCAAAACCGAACGGGATTTTTTTGAGATCATGTCGCGCAAGGAATACACGGCGGCCGGCCGCACGATTACGAATGCGGGCGGCGACACGCTGGTCGTCGCGAACTGCATCGTGCTGCCGGTTTTGGACAGCATGGACAGTATTTTCCAAACCTTGAAGGATGCTGCACTGCTGCAGCAAGCGGGTTCGGGACTTGGATTTGATTTTTCACATTTGCGTCCCGCGTACACCCCAACTAAACGCTCGCGCGGAGTTTCTTCCGGTCCCGTTTCATTTTTAAAAGTTTATAACGAAGCGTTCGGCATCATTAAACAGCAGGGACGCCACGGCGCGAACATGGCGATGATGCAGATTGACCATCCCGATGTGATGGACTTTATCCGCTCGAAAGAAGTTGAAGGCGAGATTCGCAATTTCAATATTTCCGTAAAAATTACGGATGAATTCATGCAGACTCTGCTTGATCGTCCCGACACGCAATGGTACTGCGCTTGGAACGGGGAAAAAACAAAACCGCGCCGCGTCATCCGCTCCGCCTCCGGCAGCGTGACGGGCGTCGAAGAGTTGGATATCACTGTCAAAGAAATTTTTGACGAGCTCGTGCACTATGCGTGGCTCAATGGCGAACCCGGCGTAGTTTTCATTGATGAAGTAAACCGCACGAATCCCCTGCCGGGCTTGGGCCCCATCGACTGCTCGAATCCCTGCGGCGAACAATTCCTGCATCACTATGACAACTGCAACTTAGGCTCGATCAACCTCGCCGCCTTCGTCAAAGACGGCAAAGTGAACTGGAGCCGCCTGCGCCATGTGGCTAAAACAGCTACCCGCCTCATGGACAACGTGATCGACACTTTCGATTTCCCGGTGAAACAGGTTACGGATCTGGCGCAAAGAAATCGCCGCATTGGGCTGGGCATCATGGGTTTTGCCGACATGCTCTACCAACTGGGCGTGGCTTATAATTCTCCCGCCGGTTTGGCCTTGGGCGAACGCGGGATGAAAACCGTGACCGAAGCGACGCACGAGATGTCGCGCGAACTCGCCAAGGAAAAAGGCGTTTTTCCGAATTTAAATTTGAGCGTTTACGGCAAGCAGAAAATCAAAATGCGGAATGCGGCGCTGACGACCGTCGCCCCCACCGGCTCGATCTCGATGATGTTCGACTGCTCCTCCGGCGTTGAACCCAATTTCGCCCTTTCTTATGTAAAACAAGACAAAGACGGCATGAAATACCATTATTTCAACCGGTATTTCGAAGCCGCCCTCACGCAGTACAAATTCTCCGAAGAGCAGGTAGAGGAAATTAAGGACGAGCTTCTGCGTACCGGCAGTATCCAACGCTTGAGCTGGCTCCCCGAAGAACTTCGCCAGACTTTCGTGGTGGCGATGGACATTTCCGCGAGCGACCACACGCAGATGCAGGCCGCTTTCCAGAAGCACGTGGATAATTCGATCTCCAAGACCATCAACTTTCCCAACAGCGCGACCAAAGAGGATGTCGCCCAAGGTTTCATTGAAGCATGGCAGTTGAAATGCAAAGCCTGCACCGTGTACCGCGACGGCAGCCGCGAAGTGCAGATCTTGAACTTGGGCACGGGTGAAAACATCAAGTCGCCCAAGGAGCTCGGGAAAAAGCAATCTGTCTCTGTCTCTCAAACAGGAGAAACGACTGCCGAGCCGCTGCACCTTCCCGTTGATACCAACCGCCTGCCCGTGCGCCAGCGCCCCGAAGTAATGTCCGGACGCACATACAAAGTGAAAACCGGTTACGGCAATCTTTACATTACGATTAACGATGACGAGCAAGGCGTGCCGTTCGAAGTTTTCGCCACGATCGGCAAAAGCGGCGGCTTCTTCCAGGAACAAAGCGAAGCGATGACAAGAATGATCTCCTTAGCGCTCCGCTCCGGCATCAAAATCGAAGAGATCGTGGATAACTTAAAGGGCATCCGCGGACCGATGCCGATGATCACGAATAAAGGCACGATCCTTTCTTTGCCGGATGCGATCGGCAGGATTCTCGAAGATCACGTTCGCTTGCACAACGGTCATGCTACCGAACAACCGCTCTTAGAAACGGCTGCGGATACAGAAATCACTTCGAGTATTCCCGAAGTAGAATTAGTAAAGGAGCTGGCGATGGTGCAGAATGCGAAAAAATCGATTGCCGATTACGGCATGATGCCCGGCTGCCCCGAATGCGGTTCGGCCTTAAAGATGGCCGAAGGCTGCATGAGCTGCTCGAGCTGCGGTTTCTCGAGATGCATGTAACGAAACCGTCCTGAGTTAGCCGAAGGACGGTTTCAACCGCTGCATGTAGGTTCAGATGTCAGACGTCGGATTTCAGATATCGGATTCCAGACATTCTTGGCGTCTGTTTATAAAAATTTATTCTAACTTCTATCCTACATCTTTAGGTCAAAACAACAACATACTAACATACTCAAGTATGTTGGTATGTTGTTAGATAGATGTGGAGGCGGACGGGGGTTACCGAGCGCGGCGGATTTGGGAACCGGTGGAGTTCGTGCGGTAGACTTGCGTCTCGCCTTCCACTTCTACGGTTACTTCCCAGCCGGCGACGAGCGCCATCGTGCAGTATTCCCCTTCGCGCGCAAGATCCAAACAACCGTTGGACCAGGTTTTTTCGTAAGCGGTTAAAACAAGCACTTTCCCCTCCTCCACTTTTTCCTGTTTCGCAACATAGGATTTCACAGCCGCCACGGCTTGCGGCAAGGGCAAGTTATGGATGGATCCGGGCGGCGCATCCTCGGCGGAGTTCGGCGGATTTTGCCCTGTACTCGTGTTATTGCCATTCCCCGCGCCAGGCAAATAGGCAGGCGGCTGTTCCGTCCCCGCTTTGAGCAGGCAGCAAAATTTGTCATACTTTGAAGCAAAAACAATGCCTGCCGCGGCTAAAAGCGCTGCCAAAACTATGATTTTTATCCTCATGCAATATATAACGAACGAAGCCCCAAGATATTTCAGGCGCGCTTAAATCAGCTCGCGTGGGTAAATGTGATCAAGTACCCCACAACGATTACGCCCAAGAGAAAGGCGGCGACGATGCCGTAAAAGCGCTGGTGGCCCGAACGGTGGTGGATTTCGGGAATCAGATCCGAAGCGGCGATATATATAAAAATTCCGGCCACGCCGGCCAAAAGGTATGGCATGCGAGCCTCGAACATCGTGCCCAGGCCGTAGCCCACGCCGACGCCGCCCAGGGTCATTAAAGATGATAAAACATTCGCCGCGACAATCTTCGCTTTGGACCAGCCGCTGTCCAACATAATCGCAAAGTCCCCGATTTCTTGGGGAACTTCGTGCGCAGCGACGGCAAAAGTGGCGGTGAGTCCCAAGGAAGGATTGGCAAGATAGGAAAAAGCGATGAGAATTCCATCCAAAAAATTATGCACGGTGTCGCCCAAGAGCACGAGTACGGGCAAGCTTTCCGTGTGAGCGCGATGCTCAAGCTCCTCGGCCGGATGCAGATGCACATATTTCATGAGTAGGCGTTCGAGGATAAAGAAGAGGCAAAAACCAACGACAGCTGCGATAAAAATCGGATGAGGCTCCGCTACGGCTTCCACGGCTTCGGGCAAAAGGTCAAGAAAGCTTACGGCTAAAAAAGTGCCCGCGGCAAAGGCCAAAAGCGGCGTGATAAAGCGCAGAACTATTTTGGAACCGAAGATGACCGCGAAGCCGCCAACGAGCGAAAAAAGGCCCGCAATCAATCCGTATAAAACAAGTGCCATTGTAGGCTATTTTACTATATTTTATATCCGGCCGGAAGGAGACTCCGATTGTCCGTACCGTAATATAAGCTGGCCGCAACCGTCGCAAATATCGAGGAAAACAAGAACCTGACGACAAAGGTCGAAAAGATCCAAAAAACATGAAAAAGATAAGCATCGCCTTGAGTGGATTAGCTGTCCTCTTTGGCAGTATGATTCCCGTGGCTTTCGCCGCAGATACCGGCGCGCGCCTCCAGGCTGCCCAGCAAGTACAGCCGGTCCTCGCTTCGTTCGCGGGCCAACTCATATTGCTTCAGAACCAGCTGGCTATTGAGCGGCAGTGGATGATCCAAGCGCAAGCCCAATTGGGAACGATTGCAGCTTCCTTGAGAACGCTGGCGCAAAGCCGGATGGAAACGGCCGAAGAACGGAATGCCGTGGCGCAAGTGGTTGCAAGCACTAATTTGGCCGTGAGCGGAATGGCCTCGCAAATGACTGCGATCCAAACCCGCCGCGTAGCGCAAGTGAGCATCCTTACCGAGCTCACCCAAAAATTCAGCACGCTGGTTTCACTTGTACTGCAACTCCCGCGATGAGATGTTCCAAAAAAACATTTCACCTTTGATTCGCTCCCGCATTTGGGGAGCGGATTTTTATTTTATGAACGCTTTTTATAATATCCCGGCCGGGAAAAAGGCTAACACAAAAGTTATTACATATACTAACCACAAATGCGCCACCCGCCTGGCGCATTTCTTTTTTACAACATCCTTACAAACTGGAGTTTGTAAGGATGTTGTTTGTTCGGATTATTTTAATTTTAAGCGGTAGGTTACGCCGCGGCCGCTGTCGCCGACCTGTTCAATTTTTCCCTCCTTTTCCAGCGCGTCCAAATAGCGCACCGCGGATCGCCGCGACACGCCGAGGTGTGCGCGGATTTCCTCGTTATTCGCATTACCTTTTTCTCTAATAAACTCCAGCGCTTTCTCTTTGTTAGCGTTTTTGCGAACGGTTTGATCCAGCGCCGCCGCGCAGATGCCGACAGTGGCCTCGCGCGACCTCTTATGGAGTAAAAGCACGATGATCGCGATTCCGATGACGATTAAAATGATTTGGGTCACAAGTTAATTTTACCAAGTTTTCAGCTTTCCCGTGCGCGACGGAATCCTCCGCACCCTCTCCGCCACGCCCTCGTTTGGACGGACGGATTTTTTCGCCAGCATTAAAACTTGCCCTCTATATTCTCGAACAACTTGGTTATATTGTCCATTGTCGTTTTGTCCAAGTTGATCGAGGTGCCATTTTGGCAAGTTTCTAAAAATTTCTTAGCGAGCAAAACTTTATCTACTTTGTTTTTCTTAACATACTCCGAATTTGATTCGATATAAGTTTTGCTAGTGTCTCCAAGTACATGTTCGATAAAATTAGACGGCGAGAACATATCTTCTATACACCCTGCTGTATTTAATATTGAAAGAACTAGCTCTTTTGTTACCAACCAGTTATCTTTTAGATTTTTCTCGCCGTCCTTTTTCCCCTGATCATTGTCATAAAGATAAATAACTTTTCCACCCCAACCATGCAATATAGTGCCGACAAATGGCATATTTCCTGCGCCACCACCAAAAACAAAGTTCACGCTGTCTTTTTTAATAATTTTTTTAAAGGCATTTAGATAATAGAGGTCTGAAGCACCTTCAACTACGATATTATTTTCTTTGTCCAATGAAGCAATGCCTGCATTTAACTCTAATCCTATAGCCGTAAGTATCGGCGTAAGGGTCTCTTTATCAGCGAGGGCGTGAACTTTGTTTTCAATTCTCGTACCCAATTTCTTAGTCCGATGAATCAACCTTATTCTGTTGAGTTTGTCGGCTTCCAAAAGATAGGGAGAGTGAGTGGAAAAAATCAACTGGACTTCTTTTGCAGAATCTTCGAGTTTACCCAAAATATCCTCTTGTGCCTTAGCGTGTAAAAACAGACCTGGTTCGTCAATCAAAATTATATTCGGCACATTTTCATTTGCTCGTGCAGAAACTTTTATATAGAAAGCGAGATGCCATTGCCGCCCCTTACTACGCAAACTTGGTTCGTAAGGATAACCATCTTCTTTTATCCAAAAATACAAATGCGCCGAATCCCAATTCACACTCAAGTTTGATACATCTTGAGTCCAAAATTTCTCATAATCTTTGTTGAGCTTGATGTTTACATCATCTTTGTGTTTTTCTTTTCCTCTATCGTCAGTTCCTTTTATCGTTTCTATTTTTAGATCACTGATTACAGATAAGTCTTTGATCCATTCGTTCTTTTCCAATTCAGCAAAAGGTATTTTATTCGGGAAAATATCTTCAAACGAATTGAAAAGTATAAAGTTGGGTATCCATTGTTTAAGTGCTTCTAGGAATTTTTTATCAGCGGCAAAGAGATTCTCAATGTTGCTTATTTCCGTCTCTATTTCAGTGAGGGATTTGGAAAGATGCTCACGCTCTTTCTCCTCAACTTGAGCGATATTCGGTGTTACGGCGTTTTTGAAATTAGTGAAAAGTGTTTTTTCATTTGCAAAATCGGAGAACTCAAAATCAAACAAACTACCACCCAACGCATCATTTTTCGATCGGATAGCTTTGATTTTGGTCCATTTGTCCTTGATAGATTTTTTAACTTTCTCAATCTCTTTGCCGCCAAAAATTTCATTTTGTAGAGTTTCTTCCCCAAAGGAGTAATCTTTTGGAAATGTTTTTATAATTTCGAGCTCTATATCAGTAGTTGATTTTAGCGAACTTTTTATCTCCCCCAAAATCTCTTTGACCGTATCATGCTCAACAATAAAAGTTATAGAAATTTCTGGTAACGCATTGGGTGATCTTATCGGTTTAGCACTTTCTCTTATATTTTTATCTAGATCAAAGTCCTCTAGCGCCTCAAGAATTGAAGTTTTGCCAGATTCATTTTTACCAGCAAGAATAGTGATAGCATCGGTCAGATAACAATCGCCGCTATCAATAATCGATTTATAATTTTTAATTCTAAATTTCTTTATTTTCATAAAATACAACTAAACCGGGTTGGGCCCGGCGTGGAAGTCATTTGCGGCTTTCAGTCGGGGCTGTGTCCCCTTTGATGCTGATATTATAGGTTTTATTCGGCGGGCATGCAATTTGTGCCTGTGGATAACTTTCGGTTTATTTTCGGTATAATCATTATATGGTAACGAAAAGGCAAAAACAAATATTGGACTTTATAAATTCTTATAGCAAAAAGCATGGCTTCTCCCCCTCTCTGGAAGAAATCCGAAAGAATTTTAAGCTCAAATCAGTTTCAGGAATCCATCAGCACGTTGCCGCTTTGCAAGATAAAGGCTACATACAAAAACAAAAAAATCAGCCTCGCAGCCTGGAAATATCAACTTCCGGAAGAATGGTAAAAATTCCCCTCTTGGGAACAATTGCCGCCGGACAACCAATTGAAGCAATCCAAGAAAAGGAAACTATTGCGGTGCCGAAAAATAAAATCCCTTCCTCCGCCGAGGTGTATGCGCTTCGCGTGGTCGGAAACAGTATGATTGATGAGAACATTAATGACGGCGATATAGTTTTAATAAAGCATCAGGAAACTGCCGAAAACGGACAGAAGGTCGTGGCGCTTATAGACAACCACGAAGCTACTTTAAAAAAGTTTTACAAGGAGAGGGGGTATATCCGCCTGCAACCGGCAAACAAAACTATGGAGCCGCTCATTTTCAGAAATGGGCGGGACATCGCAATACAGGGAATAGTACTTGATGTTATAAAAAATACCGGCTTTGTATCTCTTAAGCATAAATTGAACTGGATGAAATAGTAGTTATGGAAACAAGCCTAAACAAACAATCCTTGATAAATTATAAAAGTTTGGCGCAACAAGCGCGTGTTTTAACTGAGCAGTGGGTTGATAAATCGGTTTTTTGCCCAAACTGTGGACATTTGGAAATAACTCGATATCCTAACAATCAGCCAGTTGCGGATTTCTATTGTTCAAACTGCCGTGAGGATTATGAGTTGAAAAGTAAACAAAACAACATCGGAGCGAGTATTGTTGATGGCGCATATCGTACTATGATGGAACGCCTAAGAAGCAACCAGAATCCCAATTTGTTCTTATTAAGTTATGATTTGGTTAATTTGGAGGTATTAAATTTTCTGGTTATTCCAAAACATTTTTTTATTCCGGACATAATCGAGAGGCGCAAACCTTTAGCACCAATTGCCCGGCGCGCTGGCTGGATTGGTTGCAATATAATACTTAAAAGCGTGCCGTCAGCGGGGAAAATTTTCTTTATTAAGAACAAAGTTATTGAATCCAAGAACAAGGTACTCGCGGAATGGCGAAAAACGCTTTTCTTGCGAGAGGAAAAGGAAATTAGCGCAAAGGGTTGGCTTTTAGATATTATGGTTTGTATTGAGAAACTTGGGCGCAAAGAATTTTCCCTTGACGAGGTATATGCATTTGAAAGAGAATTGAGCAGGAAGCATCCGGATAATAAACATATTAAGGACAAGATTCGTCAGCAACTTCAGGTCTTGCGTGATAAAGGATATATTAAATTTACTAGTAGGGGAAATTATCAACTTACATAACATGGAAATACTACTTTCCCCATTTTTAGCAAAAAACATTTTACGATTTAATCTCTTTCGCCGTGTTTTCGTGATGTGCAAGGGATACAACGAAGATTATAAAAATTTCACCGAGCTTGTCTGGGAAGATGACAAATATTTGGATTTTTACGACAAAGAAACCTATCCTGAATTTCAACTGTGGATTATTTAGAGTAATATAACTTTTAATGCAATAAAATATCAGCCTATTTAACGAATTAATATGAAATTAAAAGAATTTATTCAAGAGCTGAAGGATATATCAAAAAAGATCAGTGACCCCGACAAGGTAGAAGTCGAGATGGCAGACTGTATCCCTGTTGTAAAACCGATTTTAAAAGACGGGGTTGTTTTTATTACGGATATAGACCAAGAAACATCCGGAGATTAAAAGGTTATTAGACAAACCCATGATTAGGAAAGAATGCGCCATCCGGGTGGCTCATTCCTTTGCTACAACATCCTTACAAACTCCAGTTTGTAAGGATGTTGTTCAAATTATTTTAGGCGATGCCTACTCGCCGGAATTTTTCGGCTCAATTTCCTCCCTTGATTTTGAATGGGCGTTTATTTGCTTCTTGGAGAACCCTAAGTGTTGCCTGCACGGATAGATTGTCGCTTGGCAGCAACACCAGCCGTTCACCTATTTGAGCAAGGAGAGGGCTTAAAAATTCATCTGCCCACGACGGCGACAACGTCAATACGCCGGAAAAATCAATTTCCAACTCTTCGCCATTAGGCAGCTCTCGCAGGATGGGCTGAAGGGCTTTAAAAGCCTCGCTTCCCAATTCGCGCGACAATAGGGTGGTGCCAAATTTTTCAAGTTTTAACTTCATAGTTTTGTGATTTTATTTTTAGCTAAAATTCAATTTTTACCAAACAGCCCCGGATCACGCTTGTTCCCCGAGTAACGCGGAATTTCTTTTCGGGATCCTGCATGCGCACTTCCGCATCGCCGCTCATAAATAACAGATTTATTGGCTGGGCAGCAACCACTTCCCGGACGGACTTTAATCCATTTCCACGCTTTTCGGGTGATCGACCAGAAATAAATTCCGTAAACGCCACTTCCACTGCGGCGACGTGATTGGGCAGTTCGGGGCGCACGCGCCGAAGTGTTTCTAAAACTCCCAGGCCCCGATCGGCAAGGACAACAACTCGCTTCTCTAGATCATACCCAAAAAATATCCCCTGCACATCCGGCCATTTGCCCAAATTGTGCGCGAACGAATTGTCGCCGATTTCCCCTGCAACAAGAACGATGAGCGAATACAACTTTTCATACCCGGGCTTTTCCACGAGCTGTTGCTCCATCTTCACCAGTCTTGCTTGAAAGATCGGGCTTGTCTGGCAATAAAATACCCCCGGAAAATCCGTTTTATTAACTACCCATCCAGACGCAAACTTAAAAAGGTCGCTCTTGAAAATTTCGAGATCGCTTTCTCGATAATATCGGTGCGTTCCTCCTTCCTTCCGAATTGCGGTTAATTTGCCATTTTCATCCCAGCGTCGCAGAGTATCTATTGAAACGCCCAATATTTCGGCTGCCTGCCCAATATTTAATAGTTTCTCATCCATCTCATCCATGAAAAAATGTTAGCATAGATACAAAAACTATGCAAAAGTCGCTAAAATCTATGCATAAATTCTATAATCTATGCAAAAATCTACTTTTCTTGTTTTAAGCGGACGCCAGCCCTACTCGCCCAAATTTTTCGGCTCAATCCCCTTTCCCTTACCTCTCGAAAACAGCCGCTCGAGCATTTTCGCAAAATCGATCTGGTCCGCGATCACCTCGCCCAAGAAGGCGAAAGGAATCGCCACAAGCACAATGATGCCGATGATTTTCCAGGTGATGGGCTCGCCGGTGGCCACCGTAACCGCGATCAGGTCCTCGACGACGCCGATCACGATCCCGAAGATCAGGAATTCCAAGATAACCTCGAGCCGCTTCCAGTTCATAACTATCATTATATACTTTCGTTATTTTAGCCCAAATGAACCAACTCTTGGCCGAGCGCCGAGACGATCAACCCGCCGTTGCCCCGTAATTGCCCCTGCCTACGCCAAGGCTACGGCGGATAGGCCCGTTGGCTTGCCCTCCATAGCCAGCAGGGCGACGGAGGGGCGAGAGTTTGACCCCAGACCAGAGCCCTGCCTGCCGGCAGGCAGGTTTGTACCCTTGGCGTTAGTTTGCCCCGAATTTGGAGAACCGGGCACATTTCAGATATATAACAAAAGTGTATCAGATGTGAAATGCGATTATTTCGGCTTATTTTTTTCCGCGTGAGCCGTGATCTCGATATTGTCCCGACCGAAGGTCGAGGATCCTCGATTTTGTTTAAATTTTAATCTTTCAATTGCCCTTCTGCTTTTCCAAGATTTAATCTGTCTTTCTCTTCTTATTGCCTCTCGTTCAGTTTGAAATTGCTCGGTATGAAAAACCTCCCACGGACCGCGATTTTTTGTAGCTTGTACCTTGTTTGTGTTATGAAGTTTCAACCGAACATCAAGATTATTGGTATAGCCGACATAATACTGACTATCCTTTTTAGATTTCAAAATGTAGGTGTGATACACGAAAGATTAAAATTTACAAAATCGGGACAACTCTTATGTTCCCGGCACCATGTTCACCCCGTTAGAGAAAGGAAACGCTTGAGCCGATTTTTTAGATATCTCTTACCCATACCGCTTTTGAGATATTTCTCTCTGGCTGCTGCATCTTGCTGATTCACGCATGCCTCATAGTATATTAAATCAAACGGCTTTCTGTTCTTAGTGGAGGGTACTTTGCCAGCATTATGATCGCTCAAGCGTTTCCGTAAATCATTAGTAATGCCAGTGTACCACAAGTCGTCTTTTTTACTTTGGATTATATATGTATACCACATGATTTTTTCTCTAACGGGGCAAGCACTTCTCGGCCCACGCACGATCTTCATAATGAAAACCGCACTCTTCGCATTGGTATAACTACTTACTTGCCCCGTAGGGAACTTGTTTTCCTTCGGGGTTCTCTTTTCGAATGACTGTGACCATAAACTCACTTAAATGATTTTGACAAGACCGAATCGAAAAGCTTCCTGTCCCACAGTGGGTTTGGCTCCGTTGTCGAGGATCCGAATTTGACCGTGACGAGAGAATTTTATGTTGCCAGCCAGCCGCCATCCACATAAAATGTGGCGCCGGTGATATAACTTGCTTCTTCCGAGGCCAAAAAAACAACCATAGCTGACACCTCTTCTGGTCTGCCAATTCTTTTTAGCGGCACGTGCTGGAGCATTGCTTCCATGGCCTCTTTCGGCATCTGCGCCGCCTGCACCATCGGCGTGTCAATTGCGCCCGGCGCGATAACATTAACGAGAATTCCCAGGGGGGCCCATTCAACCGCAAGGGTTTCCGACATGCCAATGATTCCGCCTTTGGATGCTGTGTAATGCGCACCGCCGGCAATGCCAACGCCAACCTGACCAGAAGCGACAGAGGAGATATTGATGATCCGGCCCCATTGATTCTTTGCCATTTCTTTTGCGGCTCGCTGGGCGCATAAGAACTGGCCTTTGAGGTTGATATCAATCATCTTATCCCAGTTCTCCTCGGTAAGTTCTAACGCCGGCTTTGAAAAATAAACGCCGGCGTTATTCACCAAAATATCCAAACGGCCGAATTGTTTAATTACTTCATCAAATACTTGATCAACCTCCGCCTTTTTTGAAACATCCATTTTGAAGCAAATAGCTTCGCCGCCTTTTGATTTTATTTCTTCCACTACCGGCATACACTCCTTTGCGTCAAGGTCTGTGACGACAACTTTTGCGCCCTGCCCGGCTAAGGCAAGAGCATGGGTTCGGCCCATGCCGTGCCTGCCGCCGGTGACTAGCGCGATTTTATTTTCGAGTTCAAACATATAATAATATTATAATCTTTTTTAATTAAATATCCAAATTGAGTGGTTTAGATACGCAGCGAAGCTTACCCAAAGAAGGTAGGGCATAAGCAGATACGCTGGCACTTTGTGCGCCGGAGCGGTGGCGATTTCCTTTTTGGTCATAACTTATTTTATCAAATTTTTGAGCTCTTATCGAATTTGTTACTCTTCTTGCCGCTTGTTTGCCCCGGTGGCGAGCGATTGCCCCAGGGGCAGAGCCCTGCCTGCCGGCAGGCAGGTTTGTACCCCTAACCCTGCTTTTCATGATATTCGAGCAGTTTCTCCGCTGGCGAGAGGCCGCCGATGACTTTGTGCGGAAAGTAGTTCCACGCGTCGGTTACCAGTTCAAGAACATTTTGGAGTTCAGCCGCGCCTTGTCCGGTATCAAACATAGCGATAATATCGGTTAAGCTATCCTGCCCGTCCTCGTTATAAATGACCTCCTTGATATCCTCTAAAGTAAATCGCTCCTTGCCCCGTCGTAGCCTTGGCGAAGTCGGGTCAGTTTCTTTGAGCATTTCCACGAGCTCCTGCTCGATCTCTTTTCGCCGTTTGAGAATTTGCCTGCCCCGTTGCAAACTTGCCTTGCTTCGGGGTTGTTTTGATTCGACTTTCATAAATTTATGGCCTGTGGACAACTTTCTATTCCTTATGCTACAATACAGTTGATCGCAAGATCACTGATTTTAGAGCTAAAGGGCCTCGGCAACGGGGTCCTTTGTGCTTTT
>ERZ1292629.1303-Hain-H43-01um-R1-1303-length-24845-cov-5_pt1 | contig 24845 bp, 49 predicted proteins | sample MGYA00564399_ERZ1292629 | MGnify/ENA primary metagenome ERZ1292629 (study PRJEB36523, sample SAMEA6512636) | groundwater metagenome | collected 2019-01-08 | study: AquaDiva: Metagenomics assemblies of 32 groundwater samples
CGAGAAACACGCGAGACGTGGCCCTGTTGCGCTGGCCCACACAGCCCGACAGCCGGTCCAATTCCGGCCCGCTCCACTTTACACCATTAAATCGGGATGCCGGCTTGCCGTGCGGACGCCGCGACCTGCTACAGCGGATTCGTCGCACGACACTGACGCTCGCCCATCGCCTCGGTGTGGACGCGACGGCGCAGGCGGGCCATTCGTCCGATGCGATCACGCGGCAATCCTACCTCGACCCCTCGGGTCAGCTACAGGCGGCCGACGTGCTGCCGCGGCCGATTCTGCCAACGGCCGATCCGCAACGATTGCTTTTCTAGAGTCGTCAACACTTCTCCCCGTTGTCCAAGTTGAGGGAGAGCGCGAGGGCCGATTAGGTGAGCGCCCTTCATTCCGGTTGGCGTCACGGAACCGGATGGTGGCCCCGGCGGCGATGCGATACACGGGGTGGAAATCTCCAGCAAGATTTCGGCCGGAGGAAATGCCGGCATTTATAAGCATCCCGTTGAATTGGATTCCAATGGTCGTGTCGCCGCCTTTTTTGCACTGCCCCCGGCGTGGCTCATGGACTGAGACAACACCGCACCACGGCGGAAACGCGCCGGGGGCTTTACGACCATAACGGGAAAAAATCCACATGCTAGTTCTTGGGTTTAAGGAGGGGGACACCGTGCATATCGGAGCCAGTGTAAAAATTACATTGGTGAGAGAGGGTGCGAATGCTACGCGAATCGGCTTTGAGACATTTCCAAATTTGCCAATCGTTCGGGGCAATGCAGTCCGGCGGCATAGAGCAACACACAATGAAAGAAAGCCCTGATGTTTTACGAAGTTCCCCTGCGGGGGCTTGCGCCGCCGGCCGGCTGCGGATATTGCGCGCGTCGCGCGGCCGTGCCGGCGGCAACTTTACGGTCCTGGAGCGGCGAAGGAAAAACTAACATGATTACAGAGAAAGCCCTGGCCTTGAAATGGAGCGAACACCGGCGACCATCGCCGCCTCCGATTCGCCGGATGCGACTGACCGACTGCGCTACCGTGCAGGCGCAGGCGTGGTCCTCGCTGACCAGGCCAAATACGGATTACGCACTCGCCGTCGCCATAACCGAGCCAGAACACGAGACCGAACGCGACTCGTTGTTGCGTCTGGCGGCCGAATCGGAGAATGCCATCAACGCACTCCGCCAACTGCTTGGAACCAACCCATGAAGCCGTGCATGGTCTGCAACAATCCATTCTATCCGTTTGATTATTCGCTCTGCCCAGGGCACTGGACCGGCGGCGGGATAGAGGATCACTGCCCCGCGTGCGTCGATCAAGGCCGCTGCCCCGCAATCGCGGCAGAGTTTGACGAACGCGATCCATGCGGCGGACCGGGAATCGAGTTCGTCCAAGGCTATCCAATTTCCAGTCACAACATATAGCGGAGGCCAACGTGTCCACAGACCTAACGACGGCGACTGATCGGGCGGCGATCATGGAACGTGTCGTCATTGCGGGCGACCTGAGCAAATTGACGCCCACAGAGCGGGTATCGTACTATCAGGCTACGTGTGAGAGTCTGGGGCTAAACCCGTTGACCAAACCGTTTGAGTACATTTCGCTAAACGGAAAATTGACACTCTACGCGACACGCACCGCAACCGATCAGTTGCGGAGCCTAAAATCCGTAAGCATCTCGCCGACACGCCGCGAGTTGAACGCCGACGCCGGCATTTACATCGTCGAAGTGAAGGCTCACACGCCGGACGGGCGCTGCGACTTTGCGAGCGGCGTTGTGACCGTCGGCAACCTGAAATCTGATGCGCTCGCCAACGCGATGATGAAAGCCGAAACGAAGGCGAAACGGCGGGCCACGCTCTCTATCTGCGGGCTCGGCTGGATGGACGAAACGGAAACGGAAACCGTGCCAACCGCGACGAAAGTGGCCGTCGATCATTCCACCGGAATGGTAGTCGATCCACCGGCCGCCAACGGCCGGCAACGCGAAGTCGGCGACGAGCCAGAAGAACCACCGCGCCAACCCGGCAAGGCATCGGCCCAACGCGCGGACGCCTTGTGGGCCATCGAGGAAGCGCATACGGTAGCCGAGCTGACAGCCGAAATGGATAAATTGCCGCGCGTTTTCAGCGGCACAATTCTGGCCGAGCTAACCGCCGCCGCCCAGGAATTACTGGAAGGCAAGTTGTTGCTGGCGAAAGGCAAAACCGACGAATCCGCTATGCTCGACAAAATGGAAGCCTGCGCCAGAAAGAGGTTATCGCCAGAGCGGGCGGCATTCGTGATCCGCGCCATCGAACAGCACCGCAAAAGACCTGCGGCCGGCGATGGCTTTCCCGAGTCCCGGCCAATGACGGAATCACAAGGGGCACCCGTCGCCACGCAAAACGAGACGTGAAAAATGGTGGATTTATGACGATGCCTCACCTTGAAAATTGTGGTCATAGATGTGATGGGTGGTGCGCTGAGTGCGTCAAGGAACTTGGCGAAACGTGTCAGCGATACATCGAAAGAATCGCCAGACTCGAAGGTTGTTGCAAAAAGTGCCTGTTGGAATACTCCCTGATGGCCGCAGAGTTGACTGCCGCAAAGGAAGAAATTGAAAATCTCCAGGGGAGGATCGCATTCGGGCGGCATCTGAATACTGCCACGCTCACGGTGGCGCAATGGCCGGAATGGAAACAGGTTATGCTCGCCGGCAATCCCGTCCGATTGGGAGACATCATTGCTGATTTTCTTGGAATGAAAGCACACCTTGAACAAACAGTAGCGGTAGTGTCATCGCGCATCGTCAAGGCTCTCGTCGAGAAATATGGGTCGTTGCGGGCAGCCTCTAGGCATACTGACGTATCGCCTACATTTTTGTGTGAAGTTAATCGAGGAAATGTACCGCTATCCATTGGGCGGGCGCTGAATCTGCTGAAAAATCTCGACAATCAGCCGACGGCATAATCCGAGATGTTTTTTCATGTCTTGTTCCCAGAAGCATCAATCATAGGGAGGTGAAACGTGGCGAAGGGACTGCAAGCACAACCGCTGAACGTGCTGGAACGCGGGGAACTCCGCAAGGCGGAAGCCGCGATAGAAAAGGGGCAACAAACCTTTATGGACGTTGGAAATGCCCTGGCGGCTATCCGCGACCGACGGCTCTACCGGGAGGGCCATAAGACATTTGAGGCGTACTGCAAAGATCGGTGGAATATCCAGCGAAACTACGCCAACAAGCTGATTGCCGGTGCTAAGGTGGTGGAGGATTTGGGTACCATGGTACCCAAATTGACCGAACGACAGGCCCGCGAACTCGGTAATGTGCCCGAAGAAGAGCGGGAAGCTGTGTTGGAATGGGCCACGGAAAAGGCTGATGGCAAGCCTCTGACGGCTGCCGCCATCAAACAGGCGGTCGCCGAAGTGCTGGAGGCCGAGCCGGAGGAAGAGACAGGGCAGTCCCCACCTACGGTTGAGGACCGGATGACCGCCGGCAACTCCGAATTGGATGGCCTCGCCCGAAAGATTATGGGCCTCATCAAAGAAGCCGAGGCCATCGACAATCCCCACTTGATTGATGAAAAGCACGGCCGCCTGGCCACGCTCGCGGCCCAACTCCGCTCGGCGGCGGGGACCGTAAGGGCGGCCAAGGGTGCCGGCGTCTGTACCTACTGCCACGGTGAAGGCTGTAGGCATTGTTTGAAAACGGGGTGGCTCACAAAAGTTAGTTTGGACAGCGCACCGGAGGAAGCGGCCTAGCACGGCACGGAAGTCATGCCACAACTCACGATGCAATTTGACACGCTCAAGGAGGAAGTCGCCGCCATCGGCGGTCTGATCCCGCGTGACTATCAGCACGCAGCCATCAGCAACGCCTTTCGGCTGTGGGATAATGGGGCGGCCGGCGTGTTAGTGAGGCAACCCACCGGCACCGGCAAGACGATCGTAGGCACCATGATCGCCGACAAATGGTTGAAACTTGACAAGGATCGGCGGGTATTGGTGCTGGCCCATGAGCGGCAACTCATCCATCAATTTGCGGACGAGATTCAAGACGTGCTCGGCTCGTATCCAGGCATCGAAATGGCGGACCGGAAAACACGCGGCGCCCCGCCGATAACCGTGGCCAGCCGCCAAACGCTAACCAGTGAAAAAGACGGATTCATGCGGCTGCTGAAGTTCGATCCAGCCCGCTACAAGTGGCTGGTGATTCTGGACGAAGCCCACCGCTGGGCATACAAGCTGCCGAGTTGCCGGCCGATCCTTCAGCATTTTGAGTCGAATCCACACTCTCGCCGGCTGGGATTGACGGCCACGCCGGAACGCGGCGATAAAACTTCGCTCTCCAAAGTGTTCCCCGAGGTAGCCGCCGACTACCGGCTATTTGACATTGACGGTGGCCCATCGGCAGTCGCGGATGGCTGGGCTGTGCCATACGACCAGCGGTTCGTGTTGGCAGAAGGCGTCGATTTTAAGAACCTCCGCGAACTGAAGGGCACGGGCGACTTCGACCCGGCCGAATTGGAAGCGATTCTGGGCGAAGAGTCAATGCTCCGCAAGTTGGTGGAGCCGACGCTGGAACTTGTGGGCGACCGTCGCACGATTAGTTTTTCCGCAACCACCGGCATGGCGAAGGCGGTAGCCCGCTGCGTCAATTCGTACCGGCCAGACACGGCCGTCGAATTGGATGGGCATCATGGCGAGTGGCACAGAGCCGACGTGTACCGTCGCCACCAAGCGGGAGCGTTTCAGTTTCTCTCGGTCGTAGGATTATGCCGCGAGGGATACAACGATCCGGGCATCGGGGCCGTGGCTATTTTCCGGCCCACGAAGAGCAGACCACTGGCGGAACAGATTAAGGGCCGCGGGTGCAGACCTCTACGCGGGTGCGTCAATAGCACCATGAGCCGTGAGGAGCGGTTGGCCGCGATTGCCGCGAGTACAAAACCAAACTGCATGATCGTCGATTTGGTAGGTGTAACGGGCATGGCTGATTGTGCATCTACCGCGCACTGTCTCGGCAGCGGTTTGCCGGATGAGGTTATCGAACGGGCCAACGCCAACGCCCTGAATAAGAAGGATCAAGCGGTTGACATCGGCGACGAACTACGGAAGGCCCGCAAGGAACTGGCGGATGAGGAGCGGGAACGGCGGCGAGTCGAACGGGAGAAGAAAGAAGCGGACGAACGGGCGGAAGCCGAGCGGCGGGCCAAGATCAAAAGTGAAGTTCAGTACACGGCCATCCAGGTGCAGCAAGGCACGGGCGTCAGGGTTCATCGCGCAAACGGCCACCGATACGGCCCCCTGATGATCTTCGGGAAACACAAGGGCAAGCCGATAGTCGAGATTCCATCGGGGTATCTGCGGTCGATGGTCGAAGGTGAGTGGTGCAAAACGCAATGGCTTAGGGATTCTGCGGCCCGCGTGTTGAATGATCGGAAGGCCACGGCTTCCGAGAACAGCATCCGGCAGCGCAACCAGAGGGAACCAATCCGCCGTCGAATGTCCCTGGATGAGGTAAACGCAATTCTGGCGGGAGGGTGCCGATGATTAGCCATTCAATTATCACAACGCGGGAGGAGGCCGCCGAGCGGCGTAAACGACAACCAACGAAAGGATACCTGGCGTGAAACCAAAGACAGACCCGAAAACCATGACGACGCGGGCGGTGCTATCGGCGGCCGACGTGTCAGCGGCGTGCCGTGTGCTCGACATGCTGCGGCTGGCGGCCGTGTGGGAGAAAGACAAGGTCGATCCGTGCCCGCAACTGGCCGACGCACTGGAAGATTGGATCATCGCGCACCAGCCGGCGACACAGAAGCCGACCACATACAAAGACGAAGAAAGATCGCGGGAATGAGCGAAGGAACGCTGGCAAAAACCGATCCGCGAGATATTCAGCTTGGCAAGTTGACGCTGACTGCCGTTGGCATTTCGGGCCGGCTGGTGAAACCGCCAACGATTGAGGAGTTTCAAGGGGCGTTGGCGTTCATTGGCCGGGCGGCCGGTGCAAGCAACTGGTGGATCGGCGATCTCGCTAACTATGCGGACCAATGGGGCGACGAATACATTCAACTATTGGATGGGCTCGGCGTGGAATACGACAAATTGCGCAAGTGCGCCGAAATAGCCCGAGGAGTGCAATTTGCGAATCGATTCGCAAACCTCTCCTGGACGCATCATGCGACCGTATCGGCACTTGCGCCGCCTGACCAAAAGCGTTGGCTCACGGAGGCACAGCCAAAGGAGGGGGACACAAAACCGCGTTTGTCCGTCTCGGAATTGAAAGCTGCTATCCGTGCCGAACGGATGAAAGCCGAGCGTGAAGCTAACCCGTTTCCAGAAGGGAAATACCGCATTCTCTATGCCGATCCGCCGTGGAAGTATAGCGATGAATTGTTGGAAGGTTACGGCGCGGCCGAACACCACTATCCAACCATGAGCATCGCGGAACTGTGCAGTCTCGCCGATGCCAGTGGGCGGACCGTTAAGGATGTGGCCACTGATGATGCGGCCCTATTTCTCTGGGTGACGGCCCCGCTACTCGATGAATGCTGGCCGGTCATCAACGCATGGGGATTCGATTACAAGACGTGCTTTGTCTGGGATAAGGTGGCGCACAACTACGGACATTATAGCAGTGTCCGCCACGAATTGTTGTTGTTGAGCACGAGAGGTTCTTGCCTTCCAGACGATCGGCAACTCGTGGATAGTGTTGTCACGGTTGACCGCGCTGCGATTCACTCGCAGAAGCCGGAACAATTCTACGACATCATCGAACAGTTATATCCGTCCGGTTCACGCCTGGAGTTGTTTGCTAGAACTCAACGCCAAGGATGGGAAGTATGGGGCAACCAAGCACCGAAAAAATAATTGCGTCCCGCGCGGCTTATGCCACCGGATACTACGCGAAACAATTGGAATTAGGGCAGCAATTCCAAGATCACATAGCCTGCCAGTTGCAAAAAATTGGGGTCATTCTTGTCAATTATCAATCCAAAAAGTTTCAACTGGAGCAAGGCGAGTCATTGTTCGGCGCAGAAATCAAACGCGATGGGCGATGGCGCGATACCGGAAACCTGTACATCGAGATCGCAGAAAAGGCGCACCCAGACAGGATGAATTACATTCCGTCGGGCACAAGACGCAACGACAACTCCTGGCTGTACATCATCGGCGACGAAGAAAAAGCGTGGATATTTTCGATAACGATGCTTCGCTTACTCGAAGAATGGGGGCGATACGAAGGACGAACAACACCAACGTCCATTGGCTGGCTCTTACCGGTGGATGCGGCAGATAAATACGCAGCAAAGATCATAGAAAACGCCGCGAAGCAGCAACCATCGGCGTCAACAACTTGACATAGCCCCTTGACTGGGCAACGGGTCGGTTGGGGTCCAGACCCAGCGCGAGCGCAAAGTGCGGACTGAAAAATCTTCGACCCGAAACGGACGATAGTTTCGACCAAACCCGTCTCGGGCCTAAGTGCCGAGGGAGGTCCAAGGTGGGCCGCACGGGGCTTTGTACTGGGGTGGTTGGGAGGGGGGATGTTGCGCCGCCGGAGATGCGATCAGTGCGTGTGAGTGCGGCAGAAAAGCCGTGAAGGAAAGGATGGAACCGATGGCAAGGCAGAGCGATTGGACCCGTGTAAGCAAGTCGCGTCCGTGTACACAATGCGGATCGCCCGACTGGTGTACATATCGGTCCGGCGTCGCGTGCTGTATGCGGGTGAAAAGTTCCCGCCCTGCGAAGAATGGAGGTTATATGCACAAGCTCGCGGATTCATTGGAAAGGCCGGAGCGGATCGAACGGCCGAAGGTGCGACGGGCGACGGATTCCGAGTTGCACGCCCGATTCTCCCCGTTGTGCGACACTTGGTGCCGCGAAGGAACAATGGCCGTGAGAAATCTGGCAACCTCATTGGGCGTCAGCTACGACGCCTTATATGCGTTGGCTGTTGGTTGGGATGGCGAGGTCTGGACGTTCCCCGAACGGAACCACCACGGCCAGATCGTTGGCGTCAACCGGCGATTCCCGAACGGGAAGAAGGTTTGCGTTGTCGGGAGTCGCCGCGGCCTGACGTATGCGAGTGGTTGGCACGAAGACAGGCCGGGGCCGATCTTCTTGGTAGAAGGCGGAAGCGACGTAGCCGCTGGCCTGACGCTCGGGTTGTGCGTGGTGGGCCGTCCCTCAAACCTCGGCGGCGTTGACTGCTTGGTACGGTTACTTAGAGGGCATGACCGAAGGATCGTGCTGTTGGCGGAGCGAGATGCGAAGGATCGGGTCACGTCGGCGGCGATACACGATCCGGCCTGCCAATGTTGTGGCCAGTGCTTTCCCGGAATGTTTGGCGCGGTCGAGACGGCGAATAAACTTATGACGGGGCTGAGAAGGCTAGTAGACTGGACATTTCTGCCGGACGGGGCGAAGGACTTGCGGGTGTGGCTTAAGTGGGAAGGCGCGAACCCAGGCAACCAGAGTGCCATGCGGCGCCTGCGTATCAGTTTGATCGAGAGAACAAGGAATGTCATTCATGTTTGAGAAATCCGGCGTGATCCATGATCCCGAGGCCCGCGAGCGGTGGAAGGCATTATGAAAACGATCGGTAGAACCCTTTGGGGAAACCAGTTTAGCGCCTGTTGGCTATGTGGTCGTCGCACAACATTCGGCCGACAACTGGAAACGCACGAAATAGCCAGAGGCATACACCGATCAAAGGCGGTCTGCACTCCCGCCACATGGATGCGGGTATGCAGGCAGTGTCACGATACATTAGGAAGCATGAGCATTGCGGCACAGTTGGCCTTGAAAAAGATCAACGATCCAGAATGGTACGATCGAATTGTAGTCAACCGAATCCGCGGGAGAGCAGATGAGGCGATAACCGAAAACGAGGTCGATGAGGAAGTGCGACGATTGATATAAAGGAGGATTAGCATGTTCATTCTGGCGATTGATCCCGGGCCCGTAGAGTCGGCCTTTGTGCTCTACGATTCCACCGAGAAAACGATTTTCAGGCGCGGCAAACAGTCTAATGAGTGCGTGCGTCAGGCAATCTACGACGGTTTCGTTTGTGCGAAATGTGTCATTGAGCGGATCGCCAGTTATGGAAAGCCGGTGGGCGAAGAGGTGTTCGGAACCGTCTTGTGGGCCGGACGATTCGCCGAGGCATGGGACCGTCGATATGGACGGCGCGAACTAGGGACTCTGGCGCATCTAATTTGCCGCCGCACGGTGAAGATGCACTTGTGCGGATCGAACAACGCCAAAGACGCCCACGTTCGGCAGCGATTGATTGATTTGTTTGGCCCCGGCAAAGACAAAGCCATTGGCAAAAAGAAAACGCCGGGACCACTATGGGGAATCCGCGCAGACGAATGGCAAGCCTTGGCTTTGGCGGTTACTTTCGCGGAAACTTACAACTCCGCCGAAGCGGGAGGAAAAAAATGACTGACGAGGATCGCGCGACACTGTCTGATCGCGTGGTTGGTGGATTTTGCCAAACAACGGATTAGCACTGGCGAGAGACGCAGAATCGACAGAGAACTGAGACAGGAGGGGAAATACCATGACCGATGCTGCTGATTGGCTACGTGACGCAGCACAGTTTGCCGACGCGGAAGGTCGGGTCGGCAGTTGCTATCCACGGCCGGGAATGGTGCGACAACTCGTATTGCGAATCATGGCGGATGAGGCCGAGATCAAGCGGCTTGGCCTGATTACGGGGAAAACCGCCCGATCGCCAATGAGACAAACATGCTGCGTAGCATACTGCGCATTCAAGGCTGTCGAGGGGCGGCTGCACAAGATCGGAACATTGGAACTGTGCCTGCCTTTATGTGACACGCATGTCGATATGTTTTTACAGCACATCGACGATCAAGCGGCGGGAGGGAAACTATGATTTTATCCGGCGGGGGAAAACTAATTCGGCTCGCCGATGGCCGTCTGCACTGGGAAGATTCTACTGGGACGGTGTGGACGCAACGCCCGCCCTCCGATTTAGAACGGCGAATGTACGCCGAGATTGAGCAGCTAGGAATACAACTAGCAAAATACGCTGTAGTTGACTCGGTCCAGCACGGGCTATCATCGAGACGCTGCCGATTGTGTGGGTGGACTTGGTACATCAGCGATAGGGTGACACACAGATCAAATTGCATTCTCGCAGCCGCTGAAGCGGCGGGAGGGGAAACATGAACGACCTCATTCAACAAGCAAAGTCGTTCCGCGCCGGTCACAAACAATGGCCGGAATGCTATTTGATGATCGGTGATCTAATGGATGAGATCGAGCGGCTGCGGGCCGATCTCGCCAAAATACACCTCGCTAACGACCAGTTGATTAAATATCTCGCCGACGCGCTGCTGCACACGCCAGAGTCGTATAGCAAACCAATATTTACCATCCTACGGGAAAAGGCCGCCGAGGCGGCAGGAGTAGGAAAATGACTATCACCGAAGCAATCGCAGAACGTACAACCTGTCCATGCGGCGTGTGCGAGGCCAAACGATTGCTGGCTCACGAGATTGAGCGGATTCGCGGCTTGATTCCAGCCGCAAAAGAGGCCCGTGAAGTCGCAGCAGCCTTTTTTCGAGTGTTGACACCAAACCAGATTGATATGGTGTTGGCGGAACTGAGTACGCTAGGAATCAAACCCGCATTCGGTACTCGGCTGCAAGATGCCATCAAAGCCGCCGAGGCGGCGGGAGGGGAAACATGATAACTGATATACGTAAGTTCGCTAAACAATTTGGGGCGTGTGGCGACGGCGCAGAGTGGGCAATCACCAACTGCGCCGAAATGGACGACGTGTGGCAGAAAGCAAAACCCGAGTGGCTAATCTGGGTTGCCACCCGCGATGGCGTATTGGACGACAAAACGCTCCGCTTATTTGCGTGCTGGTCCGTGCGTCAGGTGTGGCACCTCCTGTCAGACGAGCGATCCCGCCGAGCAGTAGAGGTGGCGGAGCGATTCGCACATGGGGAGTGTAACGAGACAGAGTTGGACGCAGCATGGGCAGCAGCACGGGCAGCGGCATGGGCAGCAGCATGGGACGCAGCAGGGGACGCGGCATGGGCAGCGGTAAGGGCAGCAGCACGGGCAGCAGCAGGGGCAGCGGCATGGGCAGCGGTAAGGGCAGCAGCAGGGGCAGCAGCAGCAGGGGCAGCAGCAGGGGACGCAGCATGGACAGCAGCACGGGCAGCGGCATGGGACGCAGCAGGGAATACCCAGGCGGCGTGGTTGCGCAGCAATGTCCAGAATCCATTTGTCAAGGCCGCCGAAGCGGCGGGAGGAGCAAAACATGAGTGATCCACTTGAAAGGGCAAAGTCGTTCCGCGCCGGTCGCAAACAATGGCTGGAATGCTATTTGATGATCGGTGATCTAATGGATGAGATCGAGCGGCTGCGCGCCGATCTCGCCAAAATACACCTCGCCAATGACCGGGTAATCGCTTGCCTGGCCAATGCGTTGGCCCACACGCCAGAGTCGTATAGCGAACCAATATTCACCATCCTGCGGAAAAAGAGGGCTACCGAAGCGGCGGGAGGAAAACATGACTCAACTTGAAATGTGGAAGGATGGTGACTGGTGGTGGGTGCGCGTGTACGACCAGAGCTACCGCTTTGAGACCCGAGAGGAGGCAGAGGACTTTTTTGCCGCGCACGCATGAGACCTAGCCTACACGCCAATTCTCGTATCCCGCTGGACCCGCAGGCCCGGATCGACTGGGCCGACCGTGAGATCGGCTTCGCCGCCGTGATGGCCGAGTGTTTCGGCGTGGACGAGGAACTGCGGCGGCTGAGCTATCGGGCGTGGGAGATTAGAACCGAAGCCAAGGACGAGTTGATGAGCGAAAGGAATAAATTATGAGCGACACTACAGGGCTGCAAAGGAAGGAAAAACTGATATCCAAAGAGCGAAAATGATGAGAGCCATGGCCACCACCAATAGCGAACTTCCCCCGCCGCCTTGGATATGGCGGTGTAACCGCTGCCACGCGGAGGCCGAAAGCGAGAAGCATCCGGGCAAATGCGCCAATTGCGGCAACCCGGAGTTTGCCATGGAACACGGGACACTGACCGAAGCCAAGGATGAACTGTTGAGCGAAAGGAGGACGCCGTGAAACAGATCGAATCGACCGGCGAGACGCTGACCATTGACCAGCGGGAGGAGGATGCCCGGCGGCATATCATCCACGCCCTGGCGCGGATTGAGCAACAGTGCTTTACGCTCGGGCACGGCCGCGCTGCCGAGTATTGCAAACAGGCGATTGCGGAATTGAAAACCAAGACGTGACGGATCATGCCATTGATTCCCCAATTCACGGATGAATCGCTCGACACCTTCCTGCGTCGCACGGTTCGGCACTACCACGCCACCTTTCCGGCTCGCAAACCGGCGACTCCCCCGCAACCGTCGCCCGACGATCTCCACCTGCTGCGGACGATCCTGGGCATGTACGTTGAGGAGATCGGCTGCCAGTGTGCCTGGGATGAGGCCGAGACCCAGGCCGTGGCCTTTGTAGCTGGCTTGATCGGCGAGATTCGCAAGGTGGAGGAACAGGCCGAAAGGGAGTACCGGGAAGAGAAGGGGACCGTTCTCTTTCGTTTGCGCCAGGCGGCCAACGGCTGCATCCAGCCGCCTCGCCACATTCGGAATGCCTATCTTACGACTGCCAGGCAGCGGGCCACGCTGGGGGCGAAAATCCGGGGAAAATCGCCTTGACTGCTTTCGGATCGTCATTAGCCTACGGAGTGAGTATGGAACGATGGATCAATAATTTGTGGCAGGCATTGAACCGGGCCGAGTGGGGTACAGAGGAACTATTGGGGGCAACCGAAGATCTTTGCAATCTGGCGGATTGCGGCCTGGTGGACGGAAAAGTGCTGGATAAGGCCCTGGATGGCCGGTGTATGGCGGAATTGGAAACCGTATGGGGGCACCGACCAGAACGTTGGTATCACCACTACAACTCGAATCGACCTTGGCAGTTCCACGAACCGTGGCATTGTTTAGCTGCTGCCGAAGAAGCGGCAGCCGCCTGAGAGGAAGAAATAATGCAAGTCTCTGCTCCGAGAAAATGCCCCGACTGTGACGAAGGAAAAAAGAGCGATAAACTTTGCCTAATCTGTCGCGGAACTGGTATGGTGCGGCTCGTTCCCGCGATGAGATTACCGTACGGGAAATTGCAAGGTTGGTGCGCACGGGAACTGCTAAAGAGGAGGCCGTTTACGCATGAAAGCGATCGTGCCTGGTGACCTGATCGGTTTTTCGGCGGGCGACCTGCTGGGGGCCGCGGTCAATGCCTCGACGCTGGGCTGGCCGTTTCCGCCCAAGTGTTGGCGGGGGCTGTCGCACGTCGGCGTGGTTGCGATGGACGCGGCCGGCTTGCCGGTAATTTGGGAGGCAACTACGCTGTGCGATTTACCGTGCCTTTTCTGTGGAGCGATTCACAGCGGACTTCAGTCGCACGGGGTTCAGGTACGGATCAAAAATTACCGTGGGGCGGTGTGGCATTACCCGTTGCGGCTGGGGTTGGATGGCATCGAACAACAGCAGGTGACATTGTACGCGAGACGGTACCACGCCCGCGGTTACGATTACCTGGGGGCCGCGCAGTCGCGGACACTGTGCCTCGGTTGGTTGCGGCGATTATTTGTACGGCAAAATCTCGATCATTTGTTCTGCTCGGAGTTTGTAGCCGCGGTCTGGGAGGCGGCCGAAGTCTGGAACACGCCAAATTGCTCTTCCTGGAGTCCAAATAGACTTGCTCGAATCGCAATCAATGTTGGTATCGTGAAGAAACCGCGGAGGCTGAAATGACGCGCAAGATACTTTTCGCCGTGGCGGCATTGCTGTTGGGATGGGGTGCTGCTGAGGTTCGCGGCCAGTGCGCTCCGGGCGGATGCGACGGCGGCCAGTGCGGAACAGCAACGGCGCAGCCTTGGAATCCGACTCGTCCAACGCAATCGGAAAAGCCCTATCCCGCGCTCGTGATTACCGAGTTCGGCGTCTCTGGGCAAAGCGAACGGACGATCGGCAGCGGCGTGATCGTCGCCAGTGGCGGCGGGAAGGCCACCGTGCTGACGTGCGCCCACGGCTACAAAACGCTGATGCGGGTGTTCGTGGTCGTGCAATCGGGTAAGCGATACGAAGCCAACATTCTCGGCGCCGATTTGATTCAAGACGTGATGGCGCTCGAGATTTCCGACCCCGGCGTCACGCCGCACCCAATGGCGGCGACGGAGCCGGCCACGGGGGATCGGGTCTACGCTTGCGGATTCGCTGGTGGTTCACTGGGCGGTTTCACCGGTTCCTGGGGTACGCTACAAAAATGGTTGGCTCCCGAACTACAAGGCGGAGCGACCTTCATTGAAACAACCTGCTTCACGCGAAATGGTTGCTCCGGCGGCCCGATCCTCAACAGTCGCGGCCAGGTGGTAGGCGTGATTACCGGCGGCGGCGAGCAGCGGCAGACGACCGGCCCCTGCTTGCCTCGCGTGCGACGGGTGCTCCGATTTCTGCTGCCGCCCTATCCGAGCCGGCCGGCGGTGGTGATCGCGGCGCAGCCGGTTGCAGCCGCCCCCGACGCGCAGCCGCCGTTGACACCGATGCCCGATCCTATTTCGCAACCGGACATTGCCGCGCTGAGAGATCGAATCGCGGCCATAGAAGAGCGGCTTGGAGGTATGACTGCTTCTCCCGGTCCACCCGGACCCGCCGGACCCGTGGGGCCACCAGGCAAGGACGGAAAGGCGGGCCCCGCTGGGGCTGCCGGCCGCGACGGCAAGGACGGCGTCGCGCCGAAGATCGACGTGAATCAGATTGCCGCCGCTATCGTGAAAGTCTTGCCGCCAATTTATTTACGGGCGCAAGACCCCGATACTGGAAAATTAAGCGATGAAATCGCCGTCCATTTAGGTGAAGGCGGGATCATCGTTATCACCAAAAGCACAACTGCCACATCGGGAGGCAAATAAAATGCCCGATTCTACCCTAGACCTGCCACTACCGGCAGAAGGAGCGATTGAGATGGCTGAAATTACCGTACCCTCGAATTTGGACCAGCAGAACATTGCCCGGCTGGCGAGTGCGGGGGCGAGCGCCCACGAGCATTTCGTACAGTTTGGCAAGATTCTCGACCTGGCCTACGAAGCCGACCGGAAAATGGTCAGCCTCGTGGAAGCCCTCGGCGTGCGCGAGGTCACGAGCCAGAGCGGTCAGAAGGGCATCCCGGGATCGGCCGGCGCTTAATCATGGCCGACACCGAAGCGGTACAGGCGGAGAACGCAGAACTCCGCCAACAGCTTGAGGTCTATCGCCTCCGCGAACTTGAGTCCCTGAAAACTCAGCTTGCGGAGGCGAAGGCCGAAGCTGTTCACTATCGCAACGAGGCCCAACGCAATGCGGACTTGGGCCGCCGTATCCACACGGAGCAACAGGCGGAGATTGATCGGTTGCGCGCACGTTTGCAGACCTTGGAGCAGCTACCCAATGCCCGACCTACAATCAATCGCTGATGCGGGCGCGGCGGCACATGAAAAGTTCGTGGCCGAAAACCGCGAAATTGATTGGGCTTGGCGCGCCGGCACGCTCGACGAGTGGCTGGCGGAAAAATTGACCAATGAGCGACGAGCAGCAGAATCAAATAACGACGCCGTCACCGCTTGATCCGCTCAAGAGCGGACTGGGGTGGGTCGCCAAACACTGGCCACGCATACGGCTCGGCCACGAGGGGATGATGCTCGAAAAGATCGACCGACAGAACCGCATTGCGCAAACCCTCGCTCGTAATTCCATGACGGGCAACATGGGTGACGTTGCGGGGTGGCCGGGCGACGAAGGGGACGACAAAATGGGAGTCTCTATTGGGGACCACGTCCACTACCACCAGTCAGTCGAACCAAGACCGCCGGCAACAGTCCCGCCGGCAACACCCGCGCCAACGGCCGAATCCCCCTGGTCCCAATGGTTGCCCTACATCATGGCGGCTGCATTGGGGGCGGGCGGGTACTATGTCGGCAACCAACAGACCACGATACAACAGCCCACGCCGGTAGTTTCCGACCGGGAGGCTTACGGGATTCAGTTGCGACATTACGTGCCCGAGTCGATCAAGCCGGCCGAAGGATCGCCGTGATGGATCGTATTGTTTGGAGTCAGGTGATTGAGTCGTTGGTGGCGCTCGTGGCCGCCTTGTTGTTGTTGTACTTGGCCAATTTGTGAAGGAGGTTTCCGATGATTTCTGCTTTGGTGGTTCTGTTGAGTCTTTCGGCCGTCAACCCGCCGCTGCCCGCGATGGCGGTTGCACTGCCGGCCTATCCGCAGTACGTGCTGTCCGTGCCCGTCACGGCGGTCGTCCGGCCGGTGGTTGTGGGCACGGCGGTTTGCCCCCGTGGTGGCTGTTCGATGCCCGTAATCATCACCGGCCCGCCGCGTGGCCCTGTGGCGTCCACGTTGCGGTGGCTGTGGCGCGGCCCCCAGCCGCGAGCGGCCGTGTTGATACCATGAGGCAATGCGATGTCCGACAAACGTAAAAAAGCCGCCCGATTCATCTGGAGGATCGGGCCGGTGCTTACACAAAATCCAGGCGACAGGAGCGATGCTATGTTGTTACTTTTGGACAATCAGAAAGTTGCGTTGAGTGTGACGCCCGTTGATGCGGCGGGCAATCCCGCCAAAATTGACGGCGTTCCACTGTGGTCGATCATCGGTGCGCAGCCGGGGATTCTCTCGCTGACGATCGCCGCTGACGGGCTATCCTGCGAGTTATTTGCCGCCGGCCCGCTGGGCACGGCTCAAGTGCAGGTGCAGGCCGACGCCGACCTGGGGGCGGGAGTCGTGGCGATTACCGGTCTCTTGGACGTTGAGGTTGCCGCCGGCCAGGCCGTGACCCTGAACATCGCGGCCGGCGTGCCGGAAAACCAGTAACCGGCGGATCGTGCCGGTGGGCAAGAACCGACGCTTGCCCGCCGGCTTTTTAGGAATCAAAACCATGAACCGACCTCCCTACGGTTTGTGCCTGCCGGTTGAGTATCATCGCTGCCGCGACGGCGACACGGTAGAAGTCGGCATTGCCGAGAGCCGCTGGGTGTGGACGATTCGCTTGATTGATTGTTGGTCTCCCGAAATAGGCGAACTGGGCGGTCGTGAAGCCAAGCAGTACGCGGAGAAACTGATGGAACAGTGTCTTCATCCGGCCGTGTACATTCCGATGCCGCATGATTGTCACAACCTACTGGGCGCGATCACCTTTGATCGGGTTCCCGGTTTCATCTTTCTCTCCGAAACTCTCAGCCTCAACGAAGCGATGGTCGCCGCCGGCCACGCGACGGTGAAGAAACTCAAGCCTGTTCTCTGATGGTGAGACAATGGCACCTAGCGATATAAGCCGCATACACGACCGGATCGACAACCTGGCGAACGAGTTTCACGTGGCCGTTGCTCAGTTGGCGACGAATCGTGAGGATATTCTCAACAAAATCGGTGAAGTGGTGTCGGCCGTGCGCGAGAATAAGGCGCTGTGCGGCCAGTGCCTCCCTATTGTTTTGGGAAACGGCCGTCCTCCGCTGTCGGTACGTTTGGTAAAGCTGGAGGAGTTTCGCCGCGTAACGGCGCGGATATTTTGGCTGGTGGTTGGTACGTTGAGTTCGGCGACGGCCTATGGACTTTGGTATGCGATCCAACGGAGTTTGTAAACAGAATGGCTGAGATAATCGACAGACCGGTGTGTGAGAACGGCTTGGTCACGCTCATGGCAAGGATTGTCGATCAAAGCAACGGCAACATCCTCCAGGCCGAGATCAACACGGTCACGTACACCGTATACCTGATGGACGACCAGAATCCCGACAGCGGGATCGCAGTGGCCGAGCACTCCAACGTGACGCTCACCGTCGCCGATGTCATTTTCGACACGCTTCAGATCGACCCGATCTGGACCGTCGATGCGGTCGGCTACAACTTCCGCCACGTGTTCGGCTGGATGGACCATCCGGCGTTCACCGTTGTCGGCCGGTGGTACGAGGTCGATTATCAACTGACCCCTGCGGTCGGACAGATGATCTTGGTGCGGTTCCGAATCTACGCGAGATAAGGCAGACATGATCGACGGTAGACGGAATGGTGAACTGGACCTGGCCGACCTGATCGACGTTGACCTGTGGGATTCGTGCGACGGGGAGGACGAGGAGCACCTGTGCGGTATCAGCGCGGCGGCGTTTGCCAAGTGGATTCAACGCATAAGAGATAAGCTGGAAAAACTTGGCATCAACCACTACTACGACCGAAACGGAAACACGCGGAAGCAAGAGCCAATCGCGGCAAAACCAGGAGAATGAACGATGCTTACCAGTGCTCAACTGATTCTACTGAAAGCCGACATTGCGGCCGACGCGGCCTTTGACGCAGTGCCGCACAACAGCGACGGCGCGTGGGCCGTCAAGGAAGTCTACAACTTGCCGGCCGTTCCTAACTGGTGGGTCTGGCGTAGTTTTGTGCCCCAATCCGAGATCGTCGGTTCGCCCAGCCCCGATAGCACCACTTGGAGTTGGACGGCCTACATCGGTCGTTCGCAGGGCGAGCGGGATGGCTGGCGGGAAATGTTCGCCGACACCGGCGGGATCAATCCTAGCCTGTTGAACGTGCGACAGGGCTTGGCCGACATATTTAGCGGAGCCAGCGGGGCCGCGCAGCGGACGCACCTGCTAGCCATCGCTCGTCGCAAGTCTACCCGCGCCGAAAAGTTGTTCTCGGCCGGGACCGGATCGACGGCCAGTCCGGCGGCAATGGCTTTCGAGGGTGCTCTTTCCTATCAAGACGTGCTTGATGCTTGGTTAGCGTAAGGAGGGTGAATCATGGCTGTTAAGAACATCAAAGAGGAATATGCCGCCTCGGCGGCGTTGACAATTACGCTGGCGAGTCTGGCATCCAGCATAACGTGGATCGTCGGCCGTGAATCGACGGAGGTTGACAATTCGACGAACAAGTATCTGGATTATTTGCTGAGTGGCAAGATCACCGTGGGGACTACTCCTAACGCCGCCACGCAGATTCGCGTTTACGCGTGGGGTTTGATGGAAGATACCCCGACCCGGCCTATCAACGTTGCCGGCTCGGACGCTGGCCTGACGCCGACGGGCGGTCAATCGGTGATTGACCCACTATTCAAACTGGCCGCAGTGATGAGCACCGTTGACACCACATCGGACAGGACATATTGGTTTGGTCCATTGTCGATTGCGGTGCTCTTTGGCGGTCAAATGCCAAAACGGTTTGGCGTGTGGGTTACGCACAATACTAATGTAGTGTTAAACGCAACGGGCGGTAATCATGCAATCTGGGTTACGCCAATCTTCGCCACGGTGGAGGCATAATGCCCAGCGGCAGACCTGATAGAGTGATCCTGAACGGCGGCCATCCACTGGCCGCGGGCCTAGTGTTTGCCGGTTTGGGCGAGTTGCCACTGAGTACCTACTATCACGACTCCTCATTCTACCACAAGAACGGCACGCTGACCAATATGGCCGTACCGGCGACGGCGACGAGCGGCTGGGTGTGGGACAATTTTCTGCGGCGCTGGGTACTTGCATTTGATCGCGCGGCTGTTGCCGACTACGTTGATGTCTCGTCGCTGGTATTTCCTACTGGGACCGGTCCGTTTACGATCTTCGGTTGGCTCAAGCCGACGAATCTTGTTGGGGCGGAATGGCTGAGCACGAACACCGGCGCCAATAACGGGATGGCGTTTTATCTAAGTCTAACGCCCAACAAGATGAGTTTTTACAATTATAATACCTTTGTGGAAACCGTTACTGCTAGCTCCTTGACGGCGGGAGCTTGGAATGCCATTGGTGTCGTTCGGACCACGGTAGCACAGCTTTTTTTGGGTGGCGTAGCTGATGGCAGTTCGCAAACATGCACTTCCAATTTTGGCGCACCTAGCGGTTTTTTGATTTCTACCCGATGGTCCGATCATGCCTTGGGTATTCTGGGTTCGACAACGGACATTCTCGGTTGGAATCGTGCTCTCTCGGCGTCCGATATGGTTGCCCTGGCCGATCCATCCAACGTGATGCTCTCGGGTCTATTGCTGCCGCCCAGACGAAGGCTGTTCGCGGCGGCCGTGGCAGGCGGCGTGACTATCCGCTGGCCGTGGCAACAACGCCGCCATCGCAGAATGGCAGGAGTCTCATAGCATGGATTTACGCAGTGGACTTGCCGATCAATCCGTTTCATTTGCGGCCTACACCACGGCCACGGGTGCCGCCGTTACCGTTACCTCGGCCACGGCCGGACTGTCTCTGTGGTATCGACGCGGCGTGGTGGGAGCCAAGACGGCAATCAGCGTATCAGACCTGGCGCTGCTGACCACGGCGCATACGGATGGTGGGATACTCGTAATCGAGGGGGCGGAGCATCGTCTCGATCTGCCCGATGCCGCTACTGCGGCGGGCGTGTTGACTGTTTCTTGGGGTGGGTCAGCCACTGGAATCACGATCGACGGCGGCACAGCAAACGTGATCGGGCAGGCTAACACAGCGTCGGATGTATCTCACGTTTTTGGCACGGCACAGACGGCTGCCCCCGGATCCGCTGGCGGTCTGATGATTGCCGGCAGCAACGCAGCAACGACTTTTACTACGCTGACAGTGACGGGTGCAACGGCACTTAGTGGTGGCGTTACGACCACCACCATCGCAGCGAGCGGGGCCGTCACTGCTGCCTCATTGACTATGAGCGGGGCATTGCAGGCCGCGACGATTGTTAGCACGGGGACCACAACTCTAAACGCGCTGACGGTGACGAACGCCCTGGCGACTGGGGCCGTTACTACCGCGTCGATGGCCGTTACAGGGGCGCTATCCGTTGGAACGACTACGACTCTGACGGGCGCTGTATCGGCCCCGGCGGGGATCGCGGCAAACATCACGGGGAATCTGGTGGGGACGGTCAGCACCCTAACCACCTACACTGGCAACACGCCGCAGACGGGCGACTGCTACTCGTCCACGCAGCGTCAGCAGATGGCCCGCGAAGCCTACGGCGTCAGCGGCACGGTGTACCACGTCGCCTACAACGCCGGTGAGACGATGGGCAACGATGCGCTGTCCTGGGCCACGGCCGATCTGACGGCGGGAGTGGGCGTGAAGACGGAGGTGGAAGCGGCAACGGCCGGCGATGCGGTGATCCTCGGGGCAGGTACGTTTGCGCTTGGCGATAATGCGGTAGCAATGCCCGTCGGCGGGAAGTTGACTGGGGCCGGAATGGACGTCACCACCATCACGTCCGCGAAAAGCAGCAGTCTGCAAGTCTGCCTCGAGTTGGCGAATAACGCGGAAGTATCGGACCTCACGATACAGGCGACGACTACGGCCGGAAAACCCGTCGGAGCCGCTGCCATTGATTCCCAATTCAGTAATGCCGTGTTGCGGAATGTGCGAGTTATCGGCGACATGGACGGATTGTACATCAGTAACGGAAGCGCGTGCTCACTCACTGCCTACGATTGCATCTTTGAGGGCATGTGGGATTCTGTCGCCAGTTTGTCGGGCGCGCACGTCGTCAGGCTTCATCATTGCACGATCAATACGCTAGGGCCGACCGCCACAGGGGCCAACCCATCAGGCGGCGTGAATTGTGGTGCGGGCACGGTCTGGCTTTTTGACTGCGACGTGAACTGTCAAGACGGAACGGCTGGACAACAAACGAACGGCATTTTGGCGGCTGTCACAGGCACCATCATTATGATCGGCGGTCGCATCCGCACCTACAACGCGGCCGGCACGGACCTGGCGGTCAGAAATATCGGATCGGGCAAGATTGTTCTGATCGGCGTGGATTACGACCGTACCAAGACCAGCAACACGGGCGGTGGCACGATCACCGACCTTGCCCGCGTAGTGACGGATACCAGCGGGCGAACGACGGACATCAATTCGGCCATCATCGCCGCTGACGTGGCCGGTCTTGATGGTGCAGCCATGCGGGGGACAGACGGCGCCTACACCGGCACGCCGCCGACAGCTGCGGCGATTGCGGACGCCGTTCTCGATGAGGCACTCGCCGACCACAATACCGAGGATACAGTTGGCAATATGCTGAACGATCTAACGGAGGAAAGCGGCGGCGTGTATCGGCTGACGGCGACGGCACTGGGCGCGGCTCCGACCGGAACGACGGCGAGCTACACGGTGAGTAGCACCACGGTAGGCGCGGCTCCGACGGTGAATATTACCCAGTATCAGCATCAAGCGTTTGGCCCGATCTCGATTACCGCGAGCGTGGCACAAACCGGCGATTCGCACAGCTTTTTGGTTTACGATCCGAACGTGCCGGGAACCGTGCTCTGGTCGCTAACGACTCTGGCCGGTGAGATTAGCGTTGGCGGATCAGGCAATCTTACGATCACACTGGTCGGAGCAACGGCAGACCCGGACCAGCGCACAGCAACAGCCGGTGAGTATGCGTACATTCTGCGCAACACCACCGACGACACGGTGATATGCGTGGGAGCGTTGACGATCGAACCAGCACCAACGGCATGAGTGTGATGTTACTAAAACCCTTTGTACGGAGTACGGAAAATGAGTAAGATGAATGAGATTGACGTGACGGCGGGCCGGATCGAAACATTGCACTGCCATATTCGTGGCGTCGTGCCGTGCATTATGGCCAATGGCGCGATGGCTGACCCGACCTACTATTGGGCCAAGCAGGCCCGCGAGATCAAAAAGGGCGTCAAACGCGGCGAGGTGATGACCGAAAAACAGGCCAATGATTACTACCATGCCCTGTTTGTCGGGCAACTTTACCTGCTCGACGGCAAGGCCACGCCATACTGGCCGGCCGAAAACGTTGAAGGCATGATCCGCCGGGGTGCGATGAAGTCCAAAAAGGGACAGGTGGCCAAGATCGCTTTGACCGTGGATGATAATTTCCCGCTGCTTTACGATGGGCCGAAGTCGGCCGATGGCTTATGGGCTGACGAGCGATTCGTTTTCAAGTCGCGTATCGGCGGGAAAAACGGCACCACGATCAATTGCCGCTGCCGTTTTCAGCAATGGGAGTTCAAGTTTTTGACGTTGTTTGACTGCGGGCAGGCGGACGTGAACGACTTCCGGCGATGGTTGGATGACGCCGGATCGTATATCGGGCTGTCGGCCTGGACGCCGAAGTATGGCAGATTCGAGGTGGTCAAAGTGGAATAATGGAGGCGAGGAGATCAGATCGGAGGCGAAACGAGCCGAGCTGATGGGAGTCGAAGGGATCGGAATAGATGTGATCGGAATCGAAGGGATCGGAATAGAACTGAACTGTCTTTGCCATCATCCGAGCAACCGGGGTGATCGGAACCGATCGGAAGTGAAGCGATGTGATTGGAACGGAAATGACTGGATGGGAACCGATACGAGCTGAACTGTTTTTGCTATCATCCGAGCAACCGAACTGAAGCGACGCGACTGGATGTGACTGGATCGGAATGGAGTTGATCGGAATAGATCGGAAGAGAAGTGATTGGACCTGAACTGAACTGTCTTTTTGTAATCGAATAACCTATTTGTACGGAGCTAATCATGGCGACTGAAAACGACACGCTGGAACAGGAACAGGAAGAGGAAGCGGTGCGCTACTTTCCTCTCGACGTTACGAAACTAGTCAAGGGCCAAACCCTCGGAATCGAGGAACTTGAGCAAATCATGGGCATCAAGCGGGATGATCCGCGATGGTGGCTCAGACTGCTCAGCCTTCGGCAGAAGATCGAACGGCTGCGAACGCGGCAAGGTTTGCCGGTGCTGACGATGCGGACGCACAAAGCCACACTCGTGGTGTGCGACGATAGTGATGCGTCGGGGTATAATCGAGGCATGGGCAAGCGTGGCATTCGGCGGTTCGCCCGCGCCAGCTACCGCAACATCCACGTTGACGCCACGAAGTTGTCCGAGGAACTCGCAGCAGCCCACGGACGTACCATCATGCGTCAGGCAATGATGCTGGCTGCAATTCGCGGGGCAAGGCATCGGGCATTGGCGCCGCCTCAAGGTAATGGGCGGACGACTCCAAGGATGGTGGCCGGGCCTGTAGCGAGCGGTAGCTGAGCCGAAGTGAGGTGATGCGATGCGATCGGATCCGAGGCGAGTGGAAGCGACCTGAACTGTTTTTGCTATCATTCGAGCAACAGACGGGAGCCGAGTTGAGGTGACCCGAGCCGAGCTGATGTGACGCGAGTTGAGCGGAATAGAGTTGACGTGATGCGAGCGAAAGCGAAGCGATCTGAACTGAACTGTTTTTTTGATTTGACAATACGACCAGCAGCTCTCCCCTAACCCAGCGCAGGGTAGTGGACGAGTGGCGCAAGCGAATTAAGGCAGTACGGGCCCGTACCTCGTGCTGCCTTTTCGTTTGCGCCCGCTGGTATTTTTCGATATGCGATTCAACCATCCGTGCTACTGGCCTGGCTGTGGCCGACTGACGAAGGAACGCTACTGTGAACAGCACACAACAGAATCAGAGCAGAGGAGAGGATCGGCAGCAAGCAGAGGCTATGGCTCACGCTGGCAGGCAGCGCGCCTCCGGTTCCTTACGCAACATCCATTGTGTGTTGAATGTGAAAAGGAAGGGCGTGTCACCGCGGCTGCTGTGGTGGATCATCGCGCACCACACAGGGGAAATGTAGGACTGTTTTGGAACGAAGGCAACTGGCAAGCGTTGTGCGAGCGACATCACAACGAGAAAACGATGAGAGGTGAATAGCCTAACGCAGCCCACCATCCCGGCGCGGGGCGGGGGGTGAGCATCGGTATCTTACCACCCGTGGAGGGGGGGTAAAATACCTAGCTTAACATGGCGGGCAGAC
>ERZ1292629.1306-Hain-H43-01um-R1-1306-length-24841-cov-21_pt1 | contig 24841 bp, 20 predicted proteins | sample MGYA00564399_ERZ1292629 | MGnify/ENA primary metagenome ERZ1292629 (study PRJEB36523, sample SAMEA6512636) | groundwater metagenome | collected 2019-01-08 | study: AquaDiva: Metagenomics assemblies of 32 groundwater samples
CCAAAGAAACATCCCTTGCGGCAAAAATAAGATTCAAAGCCGCCAAACTAGATAAAAAAACAAATCGTTTACCCATATAAAGCGCCTTCGGTACGCCTGTCCGCCAACTGGCAAGACGAAACTTGACGAAGGCAATTAAAAATCCCCGCTTTAGGGGATTGTGGGAAGTATACTAATTTGGCCGAAAAAGTCAATCCCCCACTCTTGTACAAGGGTGGGAGACGATAAAAATCCAGATTTTATTGGGTTTTTTCAGCTTTTCTTAACCTTTGTGTGCGCGCGACCGGACTCGAACCGGGGACCTCCATCCCTCACCTTTTTATTTTGTGGGCTTGTCCGGACTCGAACCGGAGACCTCTTCAATGTCAATGAAGCGCTCTAACCAACTGAGCTACAAGCCCATAATTTATATATTTTAAAGGTGAGGGATCAATGTGGCGCTCTAACCAACTGAGCTACGCGCGCATACGCTAACTTACAACCTACAACTCATAACCCATGACATTAGTTATTAGTTGTTTTCTGTGGGCACACCAGGGATCGAACCTGGGACCTCCATATTATCAGTATGGCGTTCTACCACTGAACTATGTGCCCAAAAATAACTAATAACTTATAACCGATAACGCGGAACGTGGCAAGAAGCTAAATTATGAATGGATTTTTTAATCCTTAATAATGCCGATTTCTTTCAACTTGTCAAAACTGAACTTTATTATCGGAGTTTTATTCTGCCGCGCTTCGCTTGTAGTTATTGTGATTTCTTTCATAAAATTCACGGCAAAATAAGCCGCAATCGCCAAAATAATCACGATAGCCGCCGCAATCCCGGAAAAAATCATAATTCTTTTTTTAATGCTTTTGTCTTCCATTAAAATGAATATACTTGGCCGTTTAAAGTTATTCCGGTTTGCCCGCCGGCCTGAGTCAAATCAAAATTTTCAAGTTTTACAAAATACAAACTGTTTTCCAAATCCTCCAGAAATCCGATGAAATTTTTGAAGCTTGCGGCGGTTTGCGCGGTCAAAGAAATATTGGTTTTTCTCGGTTCAATGGCTGTCTTTTCCGTTTCTTGGCCGAAAGCGATATTGAAACCGATGTTGTTCTTTCCCGCTATTGCGTTAATGTCTTCTGAAAAATTTATAAGAAGCTGGTCTTTGGTGATTAAATAATCGTCCATTTGGGACAGATATTTATCGGCCTGTTCCTGAACGGATTGAAAATAAGCCAATGACTCAATCGCCGACAGTTTATCGTTTATCTCGGTCTGTTTTCTGACAAAATCCGCGGTTCTGTTTTTAACATCCGAACTCAAAACAACAATTCCGGTTAAAAGGATAAAAATAAAAATTAAACTTAAAACAATCGGGTTAACTATAAGTTTTTTATAATCCATAAATTTGGCAATTAGAAATTTGTGTTATCTTTATTATATAATAAAACGAAATGAATGTTAATTTAAAAACAATTAACCGAGACAGCGGACAATTCCCTTTATTTTTAAAAGAAATTCAAAATCCTCCTAAAAAAATTTTCGTTTCCGGCGAACTGCCGGCTGATTCGCCGGAGGGCGGAATTAAAATCGCCGTCGTTGGCACCAGAAAAGCGACTTCCTCCGGAAAAATCTTTGCTAAAAAACTGGCCAAAGAATTGGCCGAGAACGGCGTTATTATAGTAAGCGGCCTTGCCTTGGGAATTGATACCGCGGCTCACGAAGGCGCTTTGGAGGCGCGAGGAAAAACTATTGCGGTTTTGGCTAACGGGTTGGACAAAATTTATCCGGCTCAAAATGAAAATCTGGCTAAAGCGATTATTGATTCGGGCGGGGCTCTGATTTCCGAATATCCAACAGGCACTCCTTCATATCCAAACCAATTTCTGGAACGAAATCGCATAATCAGCGGTTTATGTTTAGCCGCCGTTATTATTGAAGCGCCGGACCGCTCCGGTTCTCTGGCCACCGCCCGATTCGCGGTTGAACAAGGACGAGAGGTCTTTGTGGTCCCCGGTCCGGCAGGACATCCAAATTTTGAAGGGTCTCACAAACTCATCAGAGACGGCGCCCGTTTAATTTCATCAGTCCAAGATATTTTGGAAGATTTGGGTCTTGAATCCAAAAAACAAAAAGATTCCAAAAATAAAATTTTTGATTTTAAAAACATAAAGGACGAAAATCAGCTCCGAATTTTAAAAATCATCGCTTTTGCCGGAAATCCGGTCGGCATTGACAAAATAATTGAAATATCTAAACTTGAACCCCAAACGGTAAACCAATCGCTCGCCCTGCTTACGATTACAAAAGTGATTAAAGAAACCGAGAAAGGATATGAAATATAACCGACGACTGACAACCGACAACTAACAACTGGAATATAAATTTAAAATAAAGTCGTTAGTCGTAAGTCGTTATTCGTAAGTTAATTTATGAAGCTTGTCATCGTTGAGTCGCCGGCAAAAACAAAAACAATTTCAAAATATCTGCCGAAAGATTATGTCGTCAAGGCCAGCGTGGGCCATATTCGCGACCTCCCGAAAAGCAATAAAAAAGCCATTGATATTCCGGCCGGTTTTGTGCCGCATTACGAAATTATAAAAGGAAAAGAAAAAATCATTGCCGAAATAAAAAACGCCTCCAAAAAAGCGAAGGAAATCATACTCGCCACCGACCCCGACCGCGAAGGAGAAGCAATTGCATACCATTTAACTCAAGCGCTTGATTTAAATAAAAAGAAAACAACAAAAACCGCTCCAAAAATAGAAAGAATAGTTTTCCACGAAATCACCGAATCGGCAATCAACGAAGCGCTCAAACACCCGCGCAAAATTGACATGGACCTAGTCAAAGCCCAAGAAGCGCGCCGCGTTTTGGATCGCCTGGTCGGCTATGACCTCTCGGGACTTATTTGGAAAAAAGTGCGCTATGGGTTATCAGCGGGCAGAGTACAATCGCCCGCTTTGCGCATAATAATGGAAAAAGAAAGAGAAATCCGCGCGTTTATTCCGGAAAAATACTGGGTAATAACCGGCAATTTTGAAATCGCCGGCGCGCGGAATAACGCAGAAAAAAATACTTTAATCATTCTTGTTTGCGACGAACAGCCAAAAACCGAAAACGAAACAAATCGCATCGTTAAAATTGCCGAAGAAAACAAAAATGACTGGCGCATAACGGATATTGCCCAAACTGAAATCAAACGTTCTCCTCGGTCGCCTTTTATCACGGCTACATTACAACAAGCTGCCAGCTCGCGTTTAGGATTTTCTCCATCGCGGACAATGTCCATCGCCCAAAAATTGTACGAACAAGGGCTTATCACTTATATGAGAACCGACAGCGTCAATTTAAGCAAAGAAGCGTTGCCACAAATTTATAAAGAAATAGAAAAGGAATTTGGAAAAGATTATTTGTCGCCGCGCGTATACGCGTCAAAAAGCAAAAGCGCGCAGGAAGCGCATGAAGCCATCAGGCCCAGCAAAGCGTCGCAAAGAAACGCGGGAGCGACCGACGAACAAAAAAAACTTTACAAATTGATTTGGGAGCGGACAATCGCGTCGCAAATGTCTGACGCAAAAATTTTAAGGACTAAAATTTCCGCAAATATCATTAACCAACGACCAACGACCAACGACCAACGACCAGAAAAAAATACGGACGAAAATATTATTCCGAATTTTTCCGCAACAGGAAGTGTTATGATTTCCCCGGGCTGGCTGGCGGCGGACACCGCAGGGCGCGGCGAAAACGTTGAACTGCCAAAAATTTCAAAAAATGAATTGCTTAAATTGCTTAATATAGCAAGCGAAGGCAAACAAACTGAACCGCCATCAAGATACACCGAAGCGGGCCTTATTAAAGAACTGGAAAAGCGCGAGATCGGCAGGCCAAGCACTTACGCGGCAATTACTAAAACAATCCAAGACCGCGGATATGTCATTAAAGACGGCAAGACATTAAAACCAACCGACACCGGCGAAGTTGTAAGCGATTTTTTGGAAAAAAATTTCACCAAATACATCAGTGATTCTTTCACCGCGGAAATGGAAAATAAATTGGACGAAATCGCGGCCGGAAAAATGAAATATGAAAAAATGCTCGGCGATTTTTACAAGCCGTTTTCAAAAGACGTGAAAGAAAAATCAAAGACCGCGGAAAAAATAACAAACTTAGGCGAAGCGCCAAAAGAATTCAAATGCCCTGTTTGCAACGGACTGATGATTATTAAATTGTCCAGAAACGGAAAATTTATGAGTTGTAAAAAATTCCCCGATTGCCAAGGCGCGCGAAAAATTGACGGCTCTATTATGGAAGCGCCGAAAGAAACTGGCGAAATATGCCCTTTGGACGGCGGCAAGTTAATAGAACGCGAAGGCAAATTTGGCAAATTTATCTCTTGTTCTAATTATCCAAAATGCAAATACATCAAAACCAGTCCCGAAGAAGAGGCAAAAAAGAAAACAGGCGTGAAGTGCCCGTTAGACGGAGGGGAAATTGTGGAACGCCGCGGCAGATTCGGACTATTTTATTCCTGTTCCAATTATCCCGATTGCAAATTTATTATGAAATCCAAACCCACAGGAAACACCTGCAAACTCTGCGGCTCTCTTATGATGCAAGGGACTAAGACTATCCCAGAAAGGTGTAGCAACATCAAATGTTTAAATAATCGCCCTGATAAATTGGATAAAGCAAAGAAGTGATTAGCCACTAGGGATTAGTGGTTAGTGAAAATTCACAGGGAGTGTCATTCCGAATTTGTTTCGGAATCTATAATCCAGATGCTGAAATAAATTCAGCATGACAATAAAATATAACTTAAACCATTAAAAACTCCTCATTCCAAGCCCTTTTTTCTGCTCTTGACCTTTTTATTAAAATAGTGTAATATATATTTACAAATCAGTTCATTGACAATTAGATAAATAGAGTTTAGTTGCAGTTTTTAGGGTATTTACGTCATTTCAGTGAAACAAAGAATCATCAATATTATTTAAGAGGTCTTCATGAGTTCAAGCGATATCATAAGTATTCTAAAAACTGTAACTAAATCTAAAAATTACGCCTAAAAGGCAAAGGGGGTTCACATGAATATTGTTCTCGGTCTCAAAACACTAGTAATAATAATTGCCTGGTTTACTATGGGGTCTTTCGTTATGGGATTTATTTCAAGAGTGAATAAGGGGAATTTTGCAAAAAACAACGTTTTTCTATGCGTTTCCGCATCCTTGTTGTGGCCTCTGGTACTACTTGGACAGCTTCTCGTTAATGGAAGAACTACCATTTTTTACATCTGGGATGGATTTCAACATCCAAAATAAACATCTCTTTCTATTATTAGGTGCCCGGTGGCTACACAAGTCATCGGGTTATTTTTTTATTTTTAGTTTAAACTTCTTAATCCAGTATACATTCTATGCGATCGCATAGAATGTATACTGGATTACTTTTTTATATATAGCGACAAGATAAACAAATCTCTCAACTGATGCTATTATTAAAAAATAAAAAACTCGTTAGTTATTCTAACGAGTTTTAAAAATTTTCCGAAAACTCTTCAACTCTTTTTATTTTCACTGGTCCCAATAATTCTTTTTGCCACGGCCCGTATTCCGCGCTGGCAATTATTTTTTCTCCGTTTAAAACAGGCGGCAACCATTCCTTATCGGCCAGCATCATATTTTCAAACGGCAAATTATCAATATCAAACTCTGTCGGGTTTAGCATTTCCCTTGTTTCTTTCGGCTCGCCCGACCACTTATAAGCGAGATAGACATATACCCGGCAAACAAATGTTTCCCCATCGCTTTTTGTGTTGTGAAAATCCACTATTGCCGCCGGTATCAAGTCCTCAAAAGCTACAACTACTTCTTCGGATTCCTGATTCAATTCCCGGGCGGCCGCTTTTCTTATCAATTCGCCGTCTTCAATGCCTCCGCCATAGCCGTTCCAGCAGCCTTTGCCGATTTTATCGGCCTTTATCGCAAGTATGACGCGTCTGTTTCTTACTAAGAAACAAAGTGTGGCATTAAGTAAAACTTTTTCTTTTTCCATATATTTCTCCTTTTTTGTTAATGTTCTATGCCACTATAATTATCTATTATTTAAGTTTACTCAATTTTTAAGTAAAATAAAGCTATAAATAAACCTTATGGACAAATCACAAGCCAAAACCCGGATTGAAAAACTTAAAACCGAGATCAACAAATATCGCTACGCGTACCATGTTTTGGACAAATCATTAATTTCCGACGCGGCTTTGGACTCCTTAAAAAAGGAACTTTTTGACTTGGAACAGCAATTTCCGGAATTTATAACCCCGGACTCGCCAACCCAAAGAATCGGCGGAGAGCCCTTAAAACAATTCAAAAAAGTCCGCCACGAAGCTCCCATGCTTTCTTTTAATGACGCTTTTTCGGAACAGGACATGAAAGATTGGATAAAGCGCAATGAAAATTATTTAAAAACTACGGACTACAGGCTACAAACTGCAGACTTTTATTGCGAATTAAAAATCGACGGATTGGCCATTGAACTGGTTTATGAAAACGGGGTTTTTGTTCAGGGTTCCACTCGCGGCGACGGACAAACAGGAGAAGACATCACTCAAAATTTAAAAACTGTTGATGCGATTCCGTTAAAAATTTTGGAACCGGACGAAGTCGCTAAAAATCTAAAGTCCCTCGGCCTAAAACCTAACACCTATAACCTAAAACCTGACCATTTAGTTATCAGAGGCGAAGTATTCTTAACAAAAAAAGAATTTAATCGCATCAACAAAGAAAATGAAAAACGCGGCGAGAAAATTTTTGCCAACCCCCGCAACATGGCGGCGGGTTCCGTCCGTCAACTTAATCCTAAAATTACCTCTTCCAGAAAACTTGATTCTTTCCAATATGCCATTGCCACAAATATCGGACAAACACGCCATTTAGAAGAACATTTGCTTCTTAAAGCATTTGGCTTCAAAACCAATCCCAACAACAAGCCCGCGAATTCCTTAAAAGAGGTTTTTAACTTCAGAAATTATTGGGAAAAACACCGCGAAAAACTTAATTATGAAATTGACGGCGTTGTCATAATAGCCAATAACAATAAAACTTTTAAAGCGCTTGGCGTTGTCGGGAAAGCTCCGCGCGGAATCATCGCTTACAAATTTTCTCCAAGAGAAGCGACAACAATTATTGAAGGCATCAAAATTCAGATTGGAAGAACCGGGACTCTCACTCCGGTCGCGATTTTAAAACCGGTTAATGTCGGCGGAATCACAATCACGCACGCGACTCTCCATAACTTAGACCAAATAAAACGCCTGGGCCTTAAAATAGGCGACACCATTATTGTAAGCCGCGCCGGCGACGTTATTCCGCAAATCACACAAGTTTTAAAAGAATTTAGAACAGGAAAAGAAAAAGAATTCCACATGCCGAAAATCTGCCCTTTTGACGGCTCAAAAGTTATTCAAGATGGCGTTGCGTATCGTTGTTCCAATCCGAATTGCGGCGCCAGAAACCGCGAATCATTAAGACACTTTGTTTCAAAATCAGCTTTTAATATTGAGGGAATGGGCCCGAAAATTATAGACCGATTTTTGGACGAAGGGCTGATTTCCGATGCCGCTGACATATTTGATTTGAAAAAAGGCGACATTGCGACGCTCGAAAGATTCGGCGAAAAATCCGCTGAAAATATTATCAAAGAAATCACATCTCGTAAAAAAGTCTCGCTTCCGCGATTTATTTATGGCTTGGGAATAATCCATGTCGGTGAAGAAACCGCGCGCGCGCTAGCGAAACAAATAATCAACAACCAACAACAAATAACAAAAATAACGGCGGTTTTAAAATATTTTCAAAATTTATCCTTAGAAACCTTGCAAGAAATTCCCGATATCGGCCCGCAAGTAAGTAAAAGTATTTATAACTGGTTTCACGACCAAAAAAATATCGGGTTTTTAAAAAAATTGGAAAATACCGGCATAGAGATAGAAAAACCGGTTATTCTAAGCGGGGCGAAAAATCTTAAATTTAAAAACAAAACTTTTGTTTTAACAGGAACAATGAAATCTATGCCTCGCGACCAAGCCAAAGAAAAAATCCGAGAACTCGGCGGCGAAATTTCCGAATCAGTTTCCAAACAAACCGACTATGTCATAGCCGGCGCCCAACCCGGTTCAAAGTATGAAAAAGCGAAAAAACTCGGAGTAAAAATTTTAAACGAAACAGAATTCCTCAAGCTTTTGGGAAAATAATTAAAAAAGGGCGAATTACATTCGCCCCTTGATGTTTTTTTTAGCTGATTATCCAGCCGTTAAATTTTTTTTGTATTCCTTTTTTAATATAAAATATATAAATATGAACACAATCATGAATAATCCAAAACCTATCGCTGAAAACGTTTTTCCATTCGCCGTATTAATAGCAAGTGCAAAAAAATTTGCCAATGCTGCGCATAAAAACGCTTTTGCAAAATTCTGAGATATTTTTCTTTTGAAAATATCAATAATTATCAAAGCAATGGCTTCTAAAAAAAACATTATGCTGATCAATTCAAAAGCAATATCTATCGCGTCCATAATCGCCTCCTTAAGCGTTTTTACTTTGAGTTTTAACTACTAAAATCGAGCAGAAAATAACAATCGAGATGATTGATATTGACCAAACCATTATCCATTCTTTTTGAAAAAAACAAAAAATGTCAAAAATGGTTGATGTTAAAAACAAAAAGGAAAGTACTAATTTTTCTTGATCTGATTTTTTCTCTGGCTCTTTCTCTTCTTTGGACATCAAAATAATCGCGATAATCAAAAATGTAATTGCTACAACAATTAATACTCCGCTTATTAATTCAATCACTTTATCAGCCATAACCATCCTCCTTTGTAATGCGCTAACGCAATTCTGCCAGTTTAACCCTTGATTGTCAATATAATTTGTGGTGGAATAGATGATATCACAACCATGAATAATACTAATAATTTTTCGTCAAATCCTTCTCTAAACGGCATTTACGCCGCTAGCGAAGAAAACCGGCTGACAGATGCTGACAAAAAAATAATTAAAGAAGCTTACGAATTCAGTCAAAAAGCTCATGCCGGCCAAAAAAGAATATCCGGCGAGCCGTATTTTAATCACCCATACCAAACCGCCCTGCAGCTTGCCAAATGGGGACTGGACGCGCAAATAATCGCGGCTGGACTCTTGCACGATGTCGCTGAAGACACCAAAACAACTCTGGAACAAATAAAACAAAGATTCGGCGAAGAAACCGCCTTTTTAGTCAACGGTGTCACAAAACTGGGAAAATTAAAATATCGAGGTGAACGCGCTGAAGAAGAAAAAACAAAACACCGCGCTGAAAACGTGCGTAAAATGATTTTAGCGACCAGCGAGGACTTGCGCGTTATTTTTATAAAGCTCGCCGACCGTTTGCACAACATGAAAACGCTTGCCGCCTTGTCTCCGCAAAAACAAAAAAGAATTTCACTGGAAACTTCGGAAATTTACGCATCGCTCGCATACCGGCTGGGAATGCAAAATTTGGCGGGCGAGTTGGAAGATTTATCGTTCCCATATCTTTATCCCGAAGAATACAAATGGGTAAAAGAAAATTTAAAAAGCCATTACGATGATTTGGAAAATTATTTAAAAAAAGTAAAGCCCGTGGTTGAAGAAACACTCAATAAAAACAATGTTAACCCCGTTAAAATTGACTCCCGCGCCAAAAGAATTTCCAGTTTGTACAAAAAACTGCTTCGCTTAGACATGAACTTGGACCAGGTTTACGATCTGGTGGCGATGAGAATAATCGTTAACACAATTGAAGAATGCTACGCCGCGTTCGGCGCGATACACCAGCTTTGGCCGCCGCTTCCCGGTAAAATTAAGGACTACATCGCGTTACCTAAACCTAACGGCTACAAAAGTTTGCACACCACGGTCTTTTGTCTGGACAATAAACCAATGGAATTCCAAATCAGAACCGTCCAAATGCATGAGGAGGCGGAAAACGGCATCGCCGCCCACTGGGCGTACACCCAGGCTAAAACAACAAAGGACTACAAAGAAAGCAAACCTATTTTTGCCGAGAAAAAAGAATTGAAATGGGTCCAACAATTAAAAAATTGGCAAAAAGAAATCGCGGATTCAAAAGAATTTTTAAGTTCATTGAAGGTTGATTTTTTCAAAGACAGGGTTTTTGCCATCACCCCGAAAGGAGAGGTTGTTGACTTGCCGGCCGGCTCCACGCCTGTTGATTTCGCGTATCAAATCCATTCATCCATCGGCGATCAATGCGCCGGCGCCAAAATAAACAATAAAATCGTTCCGCTTGATTATCAAATTCAATCCGGCGATATGATAGAAATTTTAGTCCAAAAAAACAAAAAGCCGTCGGAGTCGTGGCTTGGTTTCGTCAAAACCGAAAGCGCTAAAAGAAAAATTAAATCATTAATTCACAAAGAATCCGGTCTGGCGAAAATCAAACACCGAACCGAATTAAAAATCACGGCATCCGACAGAATCGGACTTTTTAAAGACATCGCGGCTGTTATTTCACGATCCCACATCAATATCGCCGAAATGAACGTCCCAAAAACCGCTCATTTCCCGGCCATTAAAATTATCTGCGACACAAGCGACAAAGAAAAAGTTGAAAAATTGATTTTAAAATTGAAAAATGTTGGGGGAGTGAAAGAAATAAATTATAGGTTGGTTTAACCACTTCTTAAAATTTCTCCCAGATTTTTCTCCAATTCTTTTTTATTTAATTTAGCCGCGGGAGGCAGAACAGTGAGCAAAATGTCTTTGCCCGCCAGAAGATGTAATTTTTCCAGCCGAATAAAATCAAAAATAATTCTTTTAATTTTATTTCTTTGCACCGCTTTTGGAGAAACTTTTTTGCTTATCACGACTCCGAAACGGCTGAATTTCAAATCATTCGGATTGGCCCGAATGCCAAAAAATTCCGATTTCAAGAAAAATTTGGATCTTTTTGTTAAAAATTCTTTTATCGGGAGCTTGTATTTTTTGGCAATCATTAATTAACTTTAACATAAAAAAAGAGCGCGGGAAATTTCCCGCGCTGCCTTGGTAAATATTTTTATAACTCTTTAACATCTATGACTTTTCCGTTTATATCATAAGTCACTTTCATTTTCGTCTTACCCGCTTGAATGCCGCTTTCTATCGGAGTCCACAAAAATTCCATGAGCCCCAAGCTGAGAAGGTCGGTTATCCCATATAACAACCCCCTTGTTACTCTGCCGAAACCGCTGGAACCGGTTTTGAAAGCAAAGGTGTCAAAGTCGTTGTTGTTGTCGTCCTTGCCCGATGCGACCGGCTGGCCGAACTGCGTGATAACCTCGGCGCGGTATATGCCGGGTTTCACCGAATCAACTTCAATCCTGTCGGGGGCGTCCACCACCATTTTGAAACCGCCGCATCCGCTTGCCGTAAAAGCAATCGCTACAACTAAAATTATTGTCGCCATCATTCTTTTCATTACTCTCTCTCCTTTTCCTTTTGGATTTTTTTCAGCAACGCCTTGTCTTTTAACTCTTTAATGTCCGATACTTTATTGCTTGTATCGTAAGTCACTTTTATATTAATCCATTCAACCTCCGTTGAAGATTGAATTGAAAATGTTTCCAAAAACGAAAACACATCAAAATCCCGGCCGGATTCATCTTTCCCCGAACCCAACGGACTTCCATAATAAGCGACGATATCGGCGCGATACATACCCGCCTTTGCGTAATTCATTCTTAAATAGCTAATATCGGGCGCTTTTTCTATTTTAACGTCAATAACCTTGCCGCGCGAATCATAAGTCACTTTCGCTATTATTCTTCCCGACTGAACCGAACTTTCTATAAAGGTCCATAAAATCTCCGCAGCCCCCAAGCTGGCGAGGTCGGTTAAGCCGTACCACAAACCCCTTGTCAATTTGGCGAAACCGCTGGAACCGGTTTTGAAAGCGAAAGTTTCAAAGTCGTTGTTGTTGTCGTCCTTGCCCGATGCGACCGGCTGACCGAACTGCGCGATGACCTCGGCGCGGTATATGCCGGGCTTCACCGAATCAACTTCAATCCTGTCGGGAGCGTTTGCCAGCATATGCACGGCGCATCCGCTGCTCATCAAAAACGCCGCCATTGCAAAAATCATTGTAAATGCCATTAAAACCTTTCTCATCTCATGCCTCCTTATTTGATTTTTAAAATCAAACCTTTTAGCTTTTGGTTTGTATAACTGCTTTAATTTAACAAAATATGCCGCTTTTTGTCAACCCTGACAAATAAGAGGTAGTTTCTTACACTACCACCTTTTTCCTGCCTTTTTGCCGCCTTCTTTGGACGGTTGCGCGGCCTCCTGTGGTTCTTTTTCTTTTTAAGAAGCCGTGGGTTCTTTTTCTTTTTCTTTTGCTGGGTTGATAAGTTGTGGACAATTTGACTTACGACTTACGACTTACGACTTACGACTTTTAAATTTCGTCGTTGGTCGTTAGTTGTTGGTCGTTGGTTAATTTATATATTGACTTTAATGTTGATTGTAATAAAGTAATCACTAAAACACAACCCTATTACTTTATTTCCAAAGAGTGAGCATATTTTCATAGCGAATACAGCCGTAAAATGTTTAAAATTTAATGAACGAGTAGAAAATTCTCCCGGATACGTTAAAGTTTTTGTTTTCCAGAAGTGAGAGCATTTTTAGCAGCAAATATTGCCGTAGCTGAATAGAAAAATTTTGAAGCGAGTAGATAAAATTCCGGGTGCCCGTGTAGCAGGGCGGCATTTTATCGTTATGAGCGAAATTATTTTTCATTCAGCGTAGGCGTATTTGCGAAAAAATGCTTGAACGAAGTTATCCCCAGGTTATTCGAAAATTTTTCTTTTTCCGCTGGCTTTTATAAAAATAAAAACCAAGTATAATAGTTACACTTTGTTAGTCAGTTATTATTTAGTTATAAATTATTAAATCAAACCATGGAACCTGAAAAACTTTGGCAATCGGTTTTGGCGGAATTGGAAATTCAGATTTCCCGGCCGAATTTTTTAACCTGGTTCAAAAACAGCCGGCTTATTGAAAAAAACCCCGACGGTGAAGTTATAATCGCGCTTGGAAACAACTTCGCGAAAGAATGGGTTCAAAACAAATACCATAAAAATATTTATGACGCGCTGTGCTCCTTGGATAATTCGGTAAGACGAGTCCATTATATGGTTATTCCCGCAGTTGTTGAACAAAAAATAACCATACATAACGTGTCCGACAAAAAACAGCCGCAAAATTCTTTTGAAGAATTTAAAATTGACCCCGAAACCAATCTTCATCCGAAATATACTTTGAAATCGTTCATTGTCGGTTCTTCAAATGAACTTTGTTATGCCGCGGCCCAGGCCATCATCAAAGAAGTCGGTAAAAAATACAATCCGTTTTTTATCTACGGCGGCACCGGTTTGGGAAAAACCCATCTTCTTCAGGCAATCGGCAATGAAATAAAAAGCGATTATAAAAATAAAATTAAAGTCAGATACGTTCCTTCGGAAAAATTCGTCAATGACGTCGTTTCCGCGATAAGAAACAAAAGAATGGAAGATGTAAAAGAAAGGTACCGAAATATTGACGTGTTGATTATTGATGACATTCAATTTGTCGCGGGAAAAGAAAGAAGCGAAGAAGAATTTTTTCACACCTTCAACTCGCTTTATGAAGCCAATAAACAAATAATAATTTCTTCCGACCGCTCGCCCCAAGCCACTCCGGTTTTACAAGAGCGCCTTCGGTCGCGCTTTTCCGGCGGCATGATAGCCGACATCGGGTATCCGGATTTTGAAATGCGCTTGGCGATTATTAAAACAAAACTTCAAGAAAAAAATTCGTTTCTGCCGGACAACATCACTCAAACTATCGCCACTAAAATTCAAAGAAATATCCGCGAGTTGGAAGGGGTGTTGAATAAAATTCTTTTTTATCAAGAAGTTAAAAATATTGAATTAAGTCAAAAATTAATTGAGGAAATTATCAATAAAACCACCGAACAATCCTTTAAAAACATCACTCCAAGCCAAATAATCCAGGTAATCGCTAATTTTTTTGAATTGACGGAAAAAGATATTATAGACCATTCAAGAAGAAAAGAGGTTGTTGAGCCGCGCCAAATCGCGATGTTTCTACTTAAAGATTTATTAGGTATGTCTTACACTGATATTGGTTATAAGTTGGGGAAAAGAGACCACACAACCGTGATTCACGCGTGGGGAAAAATAAATAAACAACTTAATTCCGACCAAAAATTAAATAATAAAATAATTTTAATAAAAGAAATAATTAATAATAAGTAATTTATCAACAACTTTTTAACAAGTTTTATTAAAAAATATTAAGTTGTTTGTTATAATTTTTTAACTTATCAACAAAAATCAACCTCTCTACTACCACTACTACTAATATATATATAATAGTAATAGTAGGAATGGGGATAAAAAAATAAATATATGGAATTAGTGGTTTTAAAATCTAATTTAAAGGAAGGTTTGAATATTTTAGGAAAAATCGGTTCTGAAAATTTAACCTTGCCGATTTTAAGAAATTTTCTTTTAGAGACGTTTGATAATAAAATAAAAATTTCAGCGACTAATCTGGAAATCGCGGCTGTAAGTTTTATACCCGCTAAAATAATTAAAGACGGAGAATTAACCATCCCAATAAATATTATTTCAACTATTATTAATAATCTTCAAAATGAAAGAATTAATCTAGAAATTAAAGATAATAATTTAATAATTAAAACTGAAAATTACAACGCGAAAATCCAAGGAATTAAAAAAGAAGAATTTCCAATTATTCCAAAACTTGAAAATATTAACGAATTTATAGAAATAGAATCCGCGCTTTTAAAAGAGGCTTTTTTATTAGTTATAAACGCCGCCCAAATTTCCGCGCTCCGGCCGGAACTAAACGGAATTTTATTTGATTTTCAAAATGGATTTATTAAATTGGCGGCTACCGATAGTTTTAGATTGGCGGAAAAATTAATCAATGAAAGCGATTTTAAAACAAATATAAATAAAAAATTTAAAACCATTATTCCATTAAAAACAATCTACGAATTAATCAGAATTATTCCGGATAAAACCAATGAGAAAATCGCCATCTTTTTTGATTCCAACCAAATTTTATTCAAATCGGAAAAATTTGAGTTGGTTTCTCGGCTTATTAACGGAGAATTCCCCGACTACCAACCAATTATTCCAAACTCCACTTCAACTGAAATAAATATAAATAAAAACGAATTAATCAGCGCTTTAAAATTAACCAGTTCTTTTTCCGACCGGCTTAATGAAATTAAAATAAGCATTAAAAAAGACGCAAAAAATCTTGAAATTTATTCATCATCGGCGGCTTTGGGTGAAAATCAATACTTAATTCCCGCTAAAATCAAAGGCGATCCCGTGGAAATCGTCTTTAATTGGAAATTTCTTTTTGACGGGATAAAAAATATAAAAGAAGAGAATGTTTTTATCGGTTTAAACAACGATAATAAACCGGCTGTTATAAAATCCTCCAATAATCCCAATTACTTTTATATTTTAATGCCCATTAAGGCCACTTAACTCTTTTTATTGTATTTGATTAATAAAAGGTAAATTTTGTTTCACCCATACCTGAACCGGAAAATCCCAATTGTTGAATTGCGGGTCGTTTTGAGGGTTTTGAGGAGCCGCTCCCAATGGGTCGTTTTTATCAACAAAATACAAAATATCGTGAACTTGATTGTCTATTAAGTATTGGCCGTTTAACATGGGTTTTATTTCTGAAAAGGGTTCGGGTTTATTAAAGCTTTCATTTGAGAAATTATTTAAGGCTTGACTCATAAATTCGTTCCAAATCGGCAACGCCGCCAAAATACTGCCGGCGTTTTTTTGCATTGACTCCTGATGGTTGTTTCCGGCCCAAACCCCGGCGATAAGATAAGGAGAATAGCCGATTGTCCAGGCGTCTTTATGGTCGTTTGTGGTCCCCGTTTTCATAGCCACGTCTCTGCCGTCAAAAACAGTCAGATTAAAACTTGCCTGATAAAGCGGCTTTCTGGCTTCTGCGTCGGAAAGAATGTCATTTATGAGCCGCGTGTATTGCGGTTCAATCACCTGGGTCGCGCGGTCCAGATATTTTTCCAAAACGTTGTTGTTGTAATCGCTTACTTCTAAAATAAAATTCTGCTGGTGTTTGACGCCTTCTTGACTGAAAACCGAATAGGCCCCTACTAACTCAATAAGTTTAATTTCTCCGCCGCCCAAAGTCAGAGAAAGTCCGTAGCGGCTCGGGTCAATTAATGTGGTGATTCCGAAGTCCTGAGCGGTTTGGAGCACGTCGTTTAATCCGGCCAGATAAAGCATTTTCACCGCCGGAATGTTTATTGACTGCGCCAAAGCGCTCCTTAAATTCACCGGACCGCGGAATTGCTGGTCAAAATTCTGCGGATGGTAGCACTCTTTCTCCATATCTTTTGAATAATTAATATTTATAAGAGGGCATTTTTGGCTGTCTGTGGAGAATTCAGTAGGCGCGTCAAAAACAACTGTGTCCGGTGAATAGCCCTTTTTAAAAGCAGTCACGTAAATAAGCGGTTTTATGGCTGACCCCGGCTGTCTTAATCCCTGGACCGCGACGTTGAAGTTCCCCTCGTTGGCCGTGTCAAAATAATCCGCGGACCCGACCAAAGCCAGAATTTGGCCGGTTTTAGGGTCCTGGGCAACCAAAGCCGCGTTATTGCCTTTATAAAGTTCGCTGTTTCTTTTTGCGCCGTTTACAACCGCCATTTCCGCGATTTTTTGAAGATTCAGGTCAAGAGTCGTGATTGCCTTCAAACCGCCTTTATTGACCAAATCCTCGCCGTATTTGTTGATTAAGTAGTCCTTAACCATCATCACGAAATGCGGAGCTTTTATATTGCCGATATTTTTTTCAACAAACTGCGGTTTCTCTTTCGTGTTTCTGTCGCGTTCTTCGGCGTCAATAAATCCGAGATTGCGCATTTGTTCCAAAGCGTAATCCTTTCTTTTTAGTAATTCGTCCAAGTGCGGACCCCACGGGGAATAATACGACGGCGATTGCGGCATCGAGGCCAATATCGCGGCTTCAAGAAGCGTCAAATCCTTGGCCGATTTTCCGAAATAAACTTGGCTGGCCGCTTCAATCCCGTAAGAGCCGGCTCCATAACTGATTTGGTTGAGATATAATTCCAGAATTTTGTCTTTGGAATAATATTTTTCAATCCAATACGAAAGAATAATTTCTTTCAATTTTCTGCTGATTGTTTTTTCCGGAGTGAGAAAAGCGTTTCTGGCAAGTTGTTGGGTTATTGTGGAACCGCCCTGCGCAAAACCGCCTCTTATTAAATTTTTAATTATTGAACGCGCGATGCCGCGCCAATCAAGCGCCGAATGTGTATAAAAATCTTTGTCTTCAACCGCGATTGTCGCTGTTTTGGCATAATCGGGTATTTGGCTCAAAGAAACAACAGTTCTTTTGCCCTGATTATTCATTTCATAAAGAAGGACTTGCCCGGTGCGGTCGTAAATTTTTGTTGACTGCGACATCTGCCAGCTGATTGATTGCTGGGGGTCGGGCAAATTTTTGGCGAGATTGGCCAAATTGTAAAAAGCGAAAACTCCAAGCCCGATTAAAAACAAGAATGTGGAAACGCCTAATTTTGCCCAGAAAGAAATTTTTTTGTTTTTTGCCATTTTTTAATTTTACCTTTTTGCGTTAAAAATCACCAATAAATAAATCCCCCGCATAAATAAATTATGCGGGGGAAGAATCAACCTTTCATTTTTTAACTTATATTGTCTTCCTCGCTCCATTCAGCGTCCAATTCCTTGTCCTTGTCTTTGCTCGGGGAATCGCTTTCTTCGCCGAAATCGTCAACCCCCTTTTTTGAGTCCCCGCCTTCAGCTATTTCTTCGGTATCAAAGCCCTCTCCCCAACTTTTCTTATTTGAAATTTTCAAAGTTTTACTCATAAACTTTTAATTAAAAAAGCGACCTTTTTAATGTTTTGGTAAATAATAAGTGATTATCCCGGTTTGTCAATAGAGACATTTGGAAAAATTTATTTTATACTGGGAATGAAAAATTAAATTTTTATGAAATTTATTCACCTTCACACCCACTCCCACTATTCGCTTTTAGACGGTCTGGCTAAAATTGACGATTTAATAAACCGCGCCAAGGAACTCGGGATGGATGCGTTGGCTTTGACCGACCACGGCAATCTTTACGGCTCAATCGAATTTTATAAAAAAGCGATCAAGGCCGGCATCAAGCCGATTTTGGGCATGGAGGCGTATGTCGCTTTGGGCAGCAGGCATAACAAGCAGCTTGTCAAAACGCAAAATCAAAACCATTCCGACGATGAAAATATCAACAGTAACGGAAAACAAAAAGAAAATTATCATCACCTTACTTTGCTTTGTGAAAACGAAATTGGCTGGAAAAATTTAATCCAGCTTTCTTCAAAGGCGCATCTTGAAGGATTTTATTACAAGCCGAGAGTGGACAAGGAACTTTTAAAACAGCATCACGAAGGATTAATCGCGCTTTCCGGCTGCGTGGGCGCGGAAATTCCGCAGTTGATTTTAAATAATCAAATAAAAAAAGCGGAAGAAACGATAAAAGAATACCAGGATATTTTCGGCAAAGAAAATTTCTTTTTGGAAATAGGTTTTCATCCGAAAATTGACGTAGTGGGGAAAGCCAATGAGGGGATTATCGCGTTCGCAAAAAAATTAAACATACCGTTGGTGGCGACCCAGGATATTCATTATGCCCGCCCGGAAGACGCGGACTATCATGATATTTTGTTGGCTGTTCAAACCGGCAATACGATTAACGATGCCAGCCGGCTTAGCATGAAGGTGGATGATTTTTCTTTAAAGCCCGGGGAAGAAATGGCGGAAGCGTTTAAGGATTTACCGGAAGCCGTGGAAAATACCGTAAAAATCGCGGAGCGCTGCAATGTGAAATTAGACCTCGGCAAAAACCGTTTGCCGAAATTCGCGTTGCCCGAAAACGAAACCCCGAATTCCTTTCTTGAAAAAATCGTCAGCGAACGACTGCCGCAAAGATTTTCTGAAATCACTCAACAAATCAAAGACCGGCTTGATTACGAAATGGGAGTTATCCAAAAAACCGGCTTCGCCGATTATTTTTTGATTGTTCAGGATTTAATCGGTTGGGCGAAAAATCACGGCATTGTTGTGGGTCCGGGCCGGGGTTCGGCCGCGGGCAGTTTGGTTTCTTACATTTTGGGCATTACGGACATTGACCCGTTGAAATACGATTTGCTTTTTGAAAGGTTTTTAAATCCGGACCGCATTCAGATGCCCGATATTGACATAGATTTTACCGACATCAGGCGTGACGAGGTCTTTAGTTATGTAAAACAAAAATACGGCGAAGATAAAGTCGCTCAAATCATCACCTTTGGGACAATGGCGGCGCGGGCCGCGATTCGCGACGCGGGGAGGGCCCTGGGTTTGACTTATGGACTTTGCGACCAGATCGCCAAACTGATTCCTTTCCATATGGATTTGAACGAATCATTGGAAGGAGTCGCTGAATTGAAACAAATATACGATGCCAATCCCGACGCTAAAAAACTGATAGACGCCGCAAAACATCTGGAAGGAGTCGCAAGACACGCTTCAGTTCATGCCTGCGGCGTCGTTATCGCGCCGGAGCCCTTAATAAATTACGTTCCTTTGCAATGGGCTCCGCAAGGGGACAATACTTTGATTACTCAGATAGAAATGCACGGCATTGAGGACTTGGGATTATTAAAAATGGATTTTTTGGGGCTTAAAAACCTTACGATTATAGAAGAGACGTTAAAACTTATTAAAGACAACGGGAACGAAGACATTAAAATTTCCGAACTTCCTCTTGAAGATAAAAAAACTTTTGAACTTTTAAAAAAAGGCGATACAACGGGCGTATTCCAGTTGGAGTCGTCGGGAATGCGCCGTTATCTAAAAGAATTAAAACCGAACGAATTTGAAGATATTATTGTTATGGTTTCTTTGTATAGGCCGGGCCCAATGGAACTTATTCCCCATTACATTAAAAGGAAACACGGTTTGGAAGAGGTCTCTTACATTCATTCGAAGCTTGAGCCGATTTTAAAATCGACTTACGGCATCGGCGTTTATCAAGAGCAGATGATGAGAATCGCCCGCGACTTGGGCGGCTTTACTTTGGCCGAAGCCGACACTCTTCGCAAAGCTATCGGCAAAAAAATCAAAGAGCTTCTTGATGCCCAGAAAGAAAGATTGATATTGGGAATGATTAAAAACGGAATTGACGAAAAAATTGCCAAAGAAATTTGGGAATTATTCCCGCCGTTTGCCAAATACGGTTTTAATCGCTCGCACGCGGCTTGTTACGCTTTAATCGCTTATCAAACCGCATATCTCAAAGCGCATTATCCGATTGAATTTACAACTTCGCTTTTTAACGCCGACAGCGGAGACACCGAGAGAGCGTCATTTTTGATAAGCGAAGCCAAAAAAATGAAAATAAACGTTTTGGCGCCAGACATAAACCAAAGCTTCGTTAGTTTTACTCCTGAAAACAACAATATTCGCTTTGGATTATTGGCGATAAAAAACGTCGGGGAAAACGTCGTGAACGCCGTCATTGATGAACGCCAGCGCGGCGGCCCGTTCCAATCTGTTGAGGATTTTTTGAATCGTGTCCGCCACAAAGACGTCAATAAAAAATCTATGGAGAGTTTGATTAAAGGCGGAGCTTTCGATTCATTAAGCGTTGAACGCGGGAAACTTTTGGCGAACATAGATGAAATTTTGCGTTTCAGCCAAAACGCGAAAAAAGACAAAGCGGTTTCGCAAAATAATTTGTTCGGCGCCGGTTTCGCCATTGACCATTTGAATCTTAAAACATCCTCTCCCGCTTCCAAAAAAGACAAGTTGTTGTGGGAAAAAGAATTGTTGGGGATTTACGTTTCCGACCACCCGTTAAATGAATATGTTCATAAATTAACCGCAAACAAAGTTAAATCCATAAAAGAATTGTTGGGGAACAACGATTCAAACAATAAAAACGGAAACAATAATGGCAATGGTAATGGCAATTGCCGCATAGCGGGAGTCATAACTAAAATACAAAAAATCGTCACTAAAAACGGCCAGCCCATGATTTTTGCTCGGCTTGAGGATTTTAACGATACATTGGAAATGATTGTGTTCACGGATACGCTTTCCCGCAATCCCGCGCTATGGCATGAGAACAGTATTTTAATCGCCGAAGGCCGCTTGTCTTGGCGCGACAGCGAACCGAAATTTATTTGCCAGGGGGCTATAGAGTTAATTTAAATACAGCCGCCGGCGATTAGCCGCTGGTCACAGGTAAAAAACTTCTTTTTGTTTGTTGTTTGTAATGGATTAAATTTGTATACACTTTCTACGATCGTATGAAATGTATACAAATAGTATTTATATATTTAATTTTTCTTGAAACTGGGCGATTATTGGTTTAATCTTAATGTAATATGGATAAAAGGAATCAAATTGAAAAGATTCGCCATTCACTTGCTCATCTTTTGGCAATGGCGGTTTTGAAAAAGCATCCTTATGCGAAATTGGGCATCGGCCCGATTATTGAAAACGGGTTTTATTACGATTTTAATTTTGGCAAGGAAATTTTTTCCGATAAGGATTTGCCGGAGCTTGAGAAAATAATTAAAGAATTTATTAAAGAGGGCTTGGTTTTTAAGAAAGAGAAAATTAAGTATGAGGAAGCCAAAAAATTTTTTTCCGAACAGCCGTATAAGCTGGAACTTATTGAAGAACTCAATACTTCAAAAAACCCCATTACTATTTATAAATCCGGCGACTTTACCGACCTTTGCGCGGGGCCGCACGTCAAGTCAACAAAAGAAATCAACCCGGACGCTTTTAAACTAATAAGAATTGCGGGAGCTTATTGGCGCGGCAGCGAAAAAAATCCGATGCTTACCAGAATTTACGGCGTCGCCTTTGAAACCAAACAAGAATTGGACGATTATTTAAAACTTCAAGAGGAAATTGAAAAAAGAGATCATAGAATTTTGGGAGAAAAATTGGACTTGTTTATGATTGACGAAAAAATCGGCAAGGGTTTGCCGTTGTGGCTGCCAAAAGGGTATTTTATCCGCCGTCAGCTTGAAGATTACATATATAATTTGGAAAAAGAGAACGGCTATCAGCATGTTTTAACGCCGATTCTGGCAAAAGAAAATTTATATAAGACGTCCGGCCATTTGGCGCATTACAAAGATGATATGTATTCGCCGATAGAAATTGAGGGCGAGAAATTTTATTTGAGGCCGATGAATTGTCCGCACCACCATTCTATTTACAGCCATAAAATCAGGAGTTATCGCGATTTGCCTTTGAGAATCGCCGAATTCGGAAACGTGTTTCGTTTTGAAAGGTCAGGCGTTTTGAGCGGCATGATAAGGGCGCGAGGATTTACTCAGAATGACGCTCACATCTACGCGAGCCAGAAACACCTTGAGAAAGAAATTGAAAGCATTCTTAATTTACATAACAAAGTTTTTAAAGATTTTAAAATTTCCGATTATTGGTATCGGCTTTCACTTCCGGATTTCAAAAATAAGGAAAAATTCGGCGACATTAAAAATAAAAAAATGTGGGATGACGGCGCGGATATTTTGAGGAAAGTTTTGGAAAAATTAAATCTCAAATTTGTCGAGGCGGTCGGCGAAGCGACGTTCTATGGACCTAAGATAGACATTCAAATTAAAAACGTCCATGGTAAAGAAGACACTATTGCGACAATTCAGGTTGATTATTATTCGGCCGATAAATTCAATCTCAGCTATATTGACAAGGACGGCAAAGAAAAACCGCCGGTGATAATTCATCGCGCGATATTTGGCTCGTTTGAAAGATTTTTTGCCCTTCTTTTGGAAAAAACGGCCGGCCATCTTCTATTATGGCTGTCGCCTGTTCAAACGACAATTATAAATGTCGGAGAGACGCATAAAAAATACGCCGAAGAAATTTTTAATTTGTTAAAAGCCGAGGGAATCCGCGCCGAGTTTTTAAACGAAGATACGGTTGGAAAAAGAATCCGCGAAGCGGAGATTCAAAAAATTCCATACATATTGGTTGTCGGCGACAAAGAGGTTAAAAATAAAACCGTCAACGTCCGTCATTATAAAGAAGGACAAAAAGGAGAAATTTCTTTGGAAGAGTTGGTTGGAAAAATAAAAAAAGAAATAGAAGAAAAGGAATAAGCGACATTGGAATAATTAAGGTCTCCGCGAGGCGTTAGATATCTAACGCCTCGCGGAGACCAAAGATGACGGGGTTGACAAGCGCCTGAAAAGGTGCTTTTTTTATATTAGAACACTTTAAAATTAAATATGTATAGGTGTGGGAGTAAAAAAGGAGAAAATCATGGGAAATGATTTGGATTTTGAGGCATTGATTAGGTTGATTTTAAGCGATGATATTTGCGAGATGATGAATGTTGCCGCGGAGTTGGCTGCCGGAGTTTCCGGATGCGAACGGGTTTGTTTTATCGCCAGAGAAAAAGAAAATTTTTACATCAGAGCCGGCGTTCCCAAAACAGGCCACAGCATCGGAACGGAAATTACCTATGAGTATGGTAAAGGATTTTTGGAACAGGTGATGAACAATAAGAAAATGATGATAATCGTTCATCCCGCCCAAGACCTGCGCGTCGCGTACATGAAAGGATTGATTGATGTTTATAAAATAAATTCAATTTTGTACGCGCCGCTGTATTACAAAGACATTAATATTGGGATTTTGATTATTGACACGATTGAAAAACACGGCGATCTTTGCTTTAAAAAAATCAAGGAACTCACCAAATTTTGCGCCATGGTTATAGGAAAGGAATTTGAGAGACGGGTTAAGTACGAGGAGACACTGGGAAGGATTAAAGATATGGAAAATATGTCGGTCTTAGGAAAGCATACTGCCGGGATTTCGCATACATTCCGCAATAAACTGGGAATAATTGGGGGTTTTACTCAAAACATATTTGAAAAAATAGACAAAGACCTCAATATAATCCCCGATCAAAACAATCGTCAGAAAATCAAAGAGAAAATAAAAATAATTTTCAAAGAGTCGTTAGAACTTGAAAAGTTCATCAGCGAGATAATGACATTTTGTAGAATTCCAAATTGCATTGTTCTCGAGAAAAACAACATCAATAGATTTTTGAAAGAAACAATCGGAATGCTTAATATGAAAGAAAAAAACATTGAATTTTCATTTGAGCTTGAAAAACATCTTGATAAAGCCGTTGTTTATCTTGATAAAAGATACTTCGGCGCGTCTGTCCAAGATATAATCAAAAACGCGGTTGAAGCCAAGGCGTCAAAAATTTTGGTAAAAACAGAGTTTTATCCGGAACGGAATTTGTTTCAAGTTATAATTTCAAATAATGGAGAAAAAATAAAACCAGACGACTTAAAAGACATTTTTTCCCCGTTTTTCACCACCAAATACAACGGCACTGGCTTAGGATTGGCGAATGTTTACGCGGTAATGACGTCGCACGGCGGCCACATAGAAGCGCGAAGCGCCGACACTGGAGAAAATAATAACAAATCTCGTTTTGTGACTAAGTTTGAAATCTCTCTTCCTCTGAAATCAATAAATTCTTTTGCGCGCTGAGCATGTTTATTTTAAAGCCCTATTTATTTAGGGCTTTTTATTTGAAAGGTGCGGGGTTGACAAAACTATTTTAATGTCATATAATTTTATCAGTAAATTAACATA
>ERZ1292629.60-Hain-H43-01um-R1-60-length-109897-cov-8_pt2 | contig 24836 bp, 54 predicted proteins | sample MGYA00564399_ERZ1292629 | MGnify/ENA primary metagenome ERZ1292629 (study PRJEB36523, sample SAMEA6512636) | groundwater metagenome | collected 2019-01-08 | study: AquaDiva: Metagenomics assemblies of 32 groundwater samples
GTAAGTGATGTGCCGCTTCCGACCAGCTCATCGTTCAGGTAGTACCCACCATCCCGAAAAGCAACCGTACCTTTTGATATAGTTACTTCAAAATCTTCTTCGGGCGTGTACTTCCCGCTAGTTCTGCTGCCCACCTTGCGCTTAGTTCCCGCCGCCGTTGGCAACGCCAACGAGTGCTTTACTATGTCGCTACCAAGTTCCTTTTCAAGAACCTCTTTTGCGGGCGACGCATTGAATTGTACAGAAATCAATGTCGCTTGCTCAGCAAGGCTGTTGATTTTTTCTACAACCTCTTTTGTTGCTGTGGAAACATCTTCAATCTGCTGGTTAATCGCATCAACCTGTTTAACATACTTCTCTTTGATAGTATCAATTTCCTCTTTCATTTTTGCTCGTATTGTGTTTCTTGATTGACGCATTTCGGGAAGATTATGTTTAGTTTCCTCTTTTTCTTTTTCTTCCCTAAGTGAAGCTATTGCTTCTTGAAGTTCTTCAATCTCTTTTTTGGCATCCCTAAATTCTAGTAATGCCCCGCTCAAACCTGCGTTTGCGCTTTTCGCTTTAACCATTTTTATACTCCTTTCATTTTGTCTACTGTCTTATCACCTAACCTGTTTTTTTCTATAAAACCACCTTCTTTTGATAACCTAACTTTCTTATACCCAAGCTTAAGCTATTTTAAACAGAAAGTCAAGCAGTTTATCCTAATGGTTTTAGTGATAAAAACCTATAGCATGTAGAATCATGTGTGCAACCCAAGAGCCAAAAGTAAACCAGGCAATATTTCTAGTTGTTGTTTTCGTAGTCTTATCGCCCCCTAGTCAGTTGTCATTAAGGTTAACGATACTAAATCAAATGTGACTTCAAACGGAACCGACCTGCCAATTGAAAATTCTTTTACGTGCCTAGCTATTAACCCAGCCACACTCATTCCGGTATATATTGTGGCTTTGGCTGTACAGGGTTCGTCAAGGGCTTCCTCATCTGTGTATAAAGTAGCTTCGTATTGTCTAATATCTGCCGCATGTGCTGGACGAACTGAGAAGATTCTTATAACTTCTGCTCCCATCCTACCATCAATGTATAGTGGTACTTTGGTATTCATTTTGATATGTTTCCATATCTCTTCACGGGAAGCCATTGAGTCAACACCAGATATAACTAGCCCCTCTGGTTTATAACTTAGTTTATCACAAAACGTCCTAACATCTGTGTCGGCAAAAGCCTCAATTGAATCCGCCAGTGCTTCTGTTTTTTCTGCGCCAATATCAGATTTCCTATAGAATTGAGTTGCTATGTTATGCAGTTCTATTTTGTCGTAGTCCACAATAGTTAAATTATGTACTCCCATTTTAGCCAGTGCTATTGCTGTAGGCGACCCAATGCCTCCAGCTCCTATTAAAGTAACAGGATATTTATTTAAATCGTCTTGTGATATTATATCATTTTGCCGCCAATAATCTAATTTAGTAGCCATCTACAACTACCCCTTCACTTCGTAGCATTTCTATGTCTTCTTGGGTGAGTTTTCCCCACCCAGGCACATCTACTACCTTATCTTTATCAAAATCTAAAGCAGCCTGCTGCTGTCCTCTTGGTATAAAGCCTACCGGAGCTTTGGGGTTAGATGCTGCTAGTATTTTTGTATTTTCGTCTAAACTATCATCTTCCTCCCAATTATATATCCACCGTTGCTCTTTTGAGTCCCAACGCCTATTAGCATTATAATTAGAATTAGCCCAAACAGTTGTTCTTACTTTTTCTTTTATCTCCTCTTTGATAGTATTTTTTAGTTCAGTATTTGGAGCCTTAAGTTCTGATAGTGCAAGATTATCAACTGTTAATTTTAGAGGGGAGTATAAGTCAAACCTGGCTAGAAATTCATTCTTTTTATTCCCTACAATAGATAGCATCCATGAGCTTCCAAGTTTTTCAATAGTATTGTCGTCCGTGGTTGACCAGAAGGTTCCCATATTGCCGTGGGAGTGCCACCACAATTTTAGTTTTTCAAGAGGCAGCCCTTGTTCATCCCAACTCAAAAGTAGGTCTGATATGGCCTCGTCGTCCAGCTCTGTGTTGGATGACGATGATTCTTGTGGTAAGATAAAAACATCTGTTACCACTAAAGTATTATTAATATTCTCAACAGTACCTAAACCTGAAATTTCTCCGGCGGCGCATTCAATATATAACTTTAGCTTTTCAAATGCTTCCGAAAGTATGTTTACTTTTAGCTCCATAGTATTCTCCTTGAAAGAAGGTTGTTCTTTAATAGGGCGCTTCGGCTTTCTATTCTTCCGCCTCATAATATTCCTCTTCATCATCTTCATCAATAATAGCTGAAGTTTCACTATTTAATGTCCCCCAAAGGCTTATATTAACGTAAGCATCTCCATCATTGTAAGATTGTAGCAACGTAATCAAAATATCATAAACTACATCATATTGGCGTTCAGCTATGTAAAGGGATACGGCACTGCTTAAATTGCCCCAACAAATACTGTCCCTAACATGAGGATGATGTGTGTCGCCTTTTTTGTTGGTGATATTTATACACGTTGGTCCATTAGCAGTTAACGTTATTTCAAAAACTCCTATTAAAACATTTTCAATATAAATATTTTTTGTAGTAACTACTACATATTCGTTTTTTACCGTTACTTTTTCTGTCATAGGATGGTCAGCTATTACTTTAAGCATTTCTAAGTATTGTTCATTAGCAGTGGTTTGTAGTCCCTTAAGTGTTGCGTTTTTAGTCATCAATCGTCTATGATAATTAATTAGACCATTTTCATAATCCCTAATGATTCGTTGCAAACTTAATATGTCCGCCTCCAATGTACTTTTGTGGGATTCTTCGTACTGGGAACACATCTTAACGAAAATTTCTTCAGGCGAGGAGGGTTCGTGAACTACTAGATATTGTAAAGCTTCCTCTAGTACATACTTAAATACTTCTACGCTTTCATCTGAAGAATAGTGAGTTGCATCATAGAGAAAATAGATATTGTCGCCCTCAACTACTTGCGCCAGTGGAGTTCCTTCTGGGCTGCTAATTAGTGGATACTGTGGCAGGGGGTCATACGGGCTATCAGTACAAATTCTTGAACTATCGGAAACACCACAAACAGGCAACTTGAAGTTTGCATCACCTCGGACTCCTTCCCCAGTTTGTGACCAGCAAAATATATGAAGTTTACCTTCCTCGTGGATAGGGGCTTTTCTTGATTGGTGGGGCACTCGCACAACAATATCAGTAAAGCCAGAGGATTCAAAAACTTCTTCAAGTGCTTTACGATATTTTTCAGGGCCGGAAATGTTTGAGCTGCTTATGTTAATATCTGGCATATCAGTTCCCTTCTAAACAAAAATGAGGGGGGCGAACAGCCCCCCTCTAACGGATATTAGTTACCACCCTTAACTGGAGGTACCAGTGTAACTCTGTCGCCATCGTTAAGAACTGTGCCTGCCGTTGCTGCTACGTTGTTTACCTTAATGTCCATGTTCTCGCTGGAAAAACCTGCAACCTCAACAGCAGTATCTACTGTCCTATCACCGTTCAATGGAACTTCCACAACTGGGTCGCCTAATTTAATAACCTTAACTATAATCATTTACCTTTTTCCTCCTTAGATATTAAACGCTTATATTACCTTTCCTTTACTACCTGTGTGCCTCTCCAAGTACCCCCTTTTCTGCTGTGCTGTATTCGGTTGTTATAGATATCTTAGCATATGCTAAGTTGCTTTGCAAGCGGTTTCTAAATATTTTTTGAAAATCTATTTTGCCTGGTCATCAGCCCGTTTTAGCGGCGAAGCGTCTTTCATGTGATTTAAAACTAGCTCATAAACGCCATCAGTTCTGTTCTTAGACCAGTTAAGATATTTAGCATACTTTAGCACTATTTCTGCCCCCAAATTTTGGTGGTCTATATAATTGCTATAATCTTTCTTTTTATGTTTAGTTCTGGTAAAGGGCTTCCCAATATCATGCAACAATCCTGCTAAACGCAAATTAGCATCATTTGGAAGTAAGTCTACTACTGTGAGTGTATGATTCCACAAATCAAGACTGTGGTACTGACTATCTTGGTCGTAGCCTACCTGCAAGGACAGTTCAGGAAACATAAAATTCAATAACCTTGTTTGTGCTAGAATATCTAAACCAACACTAGGCTTATCAGTTAATAGTATTTTCTCCAGCTCAAGCATCCATCTTTCTTTAGACACAGTTAGAATGTGTGGGGACATTTTACACATGTACTCAAATGTTCCTTGGTTAATTTCAAATCCTAACTGCGACGCAAACCTGGCTGCTCTTAAGAGCCTTAACGGGTCTTCTTTAAATCTATCTTTTGGTTTACCAACACACCTAATTGTTTTCTTGATTAAATCAAGCCTCCCTCCCGTTGGGTCAATGTATCCCTTACCCGGACGAACTGCTATAGCATTTATTGTAAAGTCGCGCCTTGATAAATCGGCAGTAATATCATCTACAAACTCCACATCTGGTTTTCTACAATTAGGTTTATATTTCTCAGAACGAAAAGTAGTTATTTCTATCTTTTCCCCATTGACAGTTACACCCAACGTCCCAAATCTTTTTCCTACATTATAACATTTTTTTTCAGCAGCTTTGATAAGCTCTTCTACTTCGTCTGGGTTGTGTGGAGTACAGCAATCTATATCGTTGATTGGTCGTCCAAGTAATATATCTCTTACCATTCCACCAACAAAATAATATTTATTGCCTAATATCCTATTTAATTCTTGAGTTACTTCATCAATTGAGCACTTCATTTTATTCCTTTTAATTTAATATTAATGCACTTGCTAAAAATCCTGCCCCAAAACCCCCAACAACCGCGCATATACCATTAAACCAACCACCACCATGATTTAATGCTCGTTCCATGTTCCATAAAGAAAGGCCAATGCCTAATACAACCAATAAACTATGGTACATAATTTAACCTCCTTATTAATCCTTTTTAATAATCGAAAATTAATATTGTTTTACTATCATAACTATCCAAAGTTAAGTCAAAAGCTTTTTCTTTTGATGGATATCCTAAATAATTTTGCTCTTCTTTGGTGTACAGGTATATTTCAGTATCCATATTTATTGCGCCGTCAGCAAGTCTTTTCTCAATAACATCTAACACTTCACTAACTTTCATAGTTCAACCTTCTTATTTCTAACAACACTTTATTAATTAAATCATAGTTGGGCTTATCGGGTAATGTGCTTTCTATCCCTTCAAACTTTTTTAATTCTTCTTCAAACAAAGTAACTGCTTTATCCACTGGTAGACTTCCTATTTCAAATATCTTATCTCTATCTTTTACTTTTACATCCATTTTACCTTCAGTTAGAAGCTGTCTACCTTGTTCTAGTAGTCTAAAAATATGCCTGCAATGTTTGGACTGTCTATGTTCGCCCCTACCAACCTGTAAGAAGTGTCCATGAGTGTTCAACTTCTTTACTTGAGAAAAAACATATCCTTTGTAAGCATTAAATACAGCAGCAGTAGATAAGAATGAATCCCTGATTTCAATTAACATCTTCCCCTCGTCAGTAAGTTTGGTGTATTCATCCATATAAAATAATTCTAATATGGAAGGGTTAGCTTTACTTGCCAGCCTCATTACTTTTTCTACTTCGTGGTAGCAAACATCAGGACTCTTTTTATCTATAGTCTCTTTTGGTTTATTTAGTTTTAATATTTCTATAGTTGGCGCTACAAATATCCCTTTTAAATCTACATCACTATTTTCTGTTGCTAATCCATAGGCGTGAGAACCAACTATAGCCTCAAGCACCACTTTCACATAGCATCATCCCCAGGATAATCATCTACCCAAGCCTTTTTTGATAACCAATTTTCTATTAAATATTTCCATAGTTTTTTCATCGGTATGGCTTCCACCTTTTTATATAACTAGACTCACCGGAACATGTCTCATCATCATTAAGTACAACATGCCCAATTTTAGTAAAGTGATAAATATGTGCATACTTACCAAAAGGATTATTATTGGTTTTTGTTAAATAAACTTTACCTTGAAAATCTTGTAACCAAACTAATTCCCACCTAAAAATAAATGCCAATAACCTTAACATCATTACTCCTCCATTTCGTGGTTTTTATCTTCTAAGTGAAGTAGCTTACCACATTTTACACAGCGCATTGTTAGATAGTCTCCTTCTTCATCTTCAATAAATTCCCATTTATTGTTGCCTACTCTTTTCTTCTGGTAATGGCAAGGGTTCTTTCATCTTTAATTATTTCCTCCCCAATCTAAGGTTAGCAAGAGGCCATGCATACTCATAGATATGTAAACCTTTACTTGAACAGATAATTTCCCCATCTTCTACACCTATTTTTTCAGCCATTAGCTCCTTCATTAATTGTATTCCGGCTAGGTTGGCGGGAAATCCACCGTATAAGTCCCAACTGCGAAAGTAGAGAATAAAATGTAGTTTACCATATCTAATTCTAGTATCTATTTGTCGTAAGCAAGCAGGGTCGTTTTGATAAATTGAATCTTTATCCCCCACAGCCATAGATGCTTGGTTGGTATTATATCCATCTTCTTGATACATTTTAATAACTTCTTCTATTTGGTCGGTTAGGTATTCTCCGTAGGTATATTCCTCGTTAGGTTCTTTTATTTTAGTCATTAGTTTATCAAGATAGGAATATACATATTCTTCATCCCAAGGGGCAGCCATACCTTCTGGTAATATGGGGAGTAATGGCCTAGTTCCTGGATATTCTATTCTTATGGTCACATGGTCTAGTTCTTTTCTTTTTGTACCAGCATAACTTCCTCTATCAATAGTATATTCATATCCATCGTTTACACAAGCATTTAGAGCTTGATAAAAAGCATCATCTATTGTTTTAGCTTCTATTACTGTTAGTTTCATACCAACTCCTTTATAGTTGGGGCTTCTTGTAGTTGTTCTTCTACTAGCGTTAATATAGAAATAGCTTTGGAAATAGATTCAGTTTGTTCTTTTAATTCAGTATCAGAAATATCATCAATAGTATCCCATAATATAGCTAATTCTCTTCTGGTTTGTTTAATGCTGCTTAGTTCCAATGTTCTGTACAATTTTATTTACCTCCAAACAACTCTTCCCAAAACACAATTATACCAATAATTATCCACAAAAGAACCACTAACAAAAGATAGAATAGACCAATTAACAAACCTGCACCAAATGCAAACATTACAACCTTCCCTTCAGGCTGATAGAAGCTCCCAGGCTCTCTTTAATCAACCACATGGTTACTACGTTACCACACAAGCAGCCACACGTCAAGCAATTTATAAAATAGCAGGTGAGAGCTTATTTATTGCCTCCATGATAATATATTCTTAATTTCTTGAAGCAGTATTCTAATTTTCTTTGTTTCAGTTTCAAGGTCATCCCAAACGGAAGTCTCGTCAACATAGGAGGCTTGGCGGTCTATTTCTTTGCATGAGTCTTCTATTTTATTTAATTTTTTGGTTAACATTTCCATTATTTATCCTCCAATATAATATTCATATTATCTTTTAACAATGAATGTATTTTGTTTATATGTTCGGCTATTGCTTTCCCAGCCAATTTTCTGTCTACTGATTCAAAGTTAGTAAGCATTTCCGCAGCACCTAGTATGCGTCCTATTGAATGATTTAATTCGCTGTTTTCTAATAGTGATAGAGTAATTTTTATGTCTTTATCCATTGTCTATTCCCCTTCCGAGCACTCGTCACAATGCTCTTTAAATTTATTATCAAAAGGACAAGTTGCCTTTTCTTCTTCTAATATTTCAAAAGTTAGTTTTATATATTTACCATCTAAGCTCCACAACGGCTCATTACAAATATTGTTACCGCCAACAATAATGTTACCATCTCTACAGCAACACAATTTCCCTTTGATTTCGAGTTTAGTCATAATTTCGGCCAAGTTCATTATTTCTTCCTCCTTAATTCTTCTAATATCTTCCATAATAAAATACATATAAGCATTTGATAGAAAACAAAAGCCAACGATAGCCACATAAATTGTTCAATTGTAACCTGCATATTCTCCTCCTTTACTATATTTTATCTTCGTGCCAAAGGTCGGAGTCGAACCGACAAGCCCACAAGGGCAGCGGAGCTTAAATCCGCCGTGTTTACCAATTTCACCACTCTGGCAATAATTTATTTGTTTTAAAGCCCCTAATGGTCTGTTTAAGCTGCTTTAAGAATTTAATAATACCTAACCAGTACCTTATCAAATTACTGCTTGTAAAGCAACCTAGTAATAAAATTAAGTGGTTTTCTACCACACACATAAATATTATCACTGTTACAAATTGGACATCTTATTGGCTGTTTTTCTCCCTCTGCCCCCCGTATCAAAATTGGCTTATCAAAATCCCCAGATTCTATTGTATCATACTTATTAAATGGTAGACTTTTGTTCCATGCCCCACAATTCTTACAACGTATCTTAATAATAAAATCAGCCATTAGGTATCATCCCCAAAATATTCTTTGTATATTTTTCTCATTTCATTTAGCAACGTGTTTCTCCCATGAGGCAAGGTTTTAAGTATTCTAACTGTAAGGGTTTGTGTCCCCATCCATGAGTTATCATTTTTTATTAAGTATCCGTCAGCATCGCGCACGTCGGTGCGCGAAAGGTCGAGGTCTTGTGTATGAATAAACTTATTAAAAGTAACGGAGCCTTTTTCTCCTTTTAAAGTTGCTTTTCCCCAATAGACTGTTTCGGATTTAATATCATAATCAAACTTAGGCATTACCTTCCCCCCAATCTAGATTAAATCTCCATCTTCATCAAATCCATATTCATTAGCTTTTATTGTTTCTATTATTGCCTCTTTGGATATTAGATATTCATGTTCTTTTTCCAGTATTGAAAGATATTCTTGTAGTAAATCATTTAGAAATTCTTTTTCTAGTTCTTCCAGCTCATCATCACAATCAATTCGGAATCTTTCTTTTATTTTTATAATAGTATGTTCTTCTTTGTATCTTCTCGCCAATTCATAACTACAGCACAATTCCCCATGATTGCTTAGTATAGTATTGATAACCTCGTCTAGTTCCAATATTAACTTGCCTGTAATGTTTTTAGGGTATAAATCAAAGCTAGTTATTTCTAGTCCTATTTGTTTAGCGTCATCATATGTCGTATCCCACCAATCATAATCCACATTAATATCTCTTAGTTTATCTAATGTGTGTTCTTTTGCTTCTTCGGAAAGTTCATCAAATTCATAAACTAATATCGTTCTTTCTTTTGGCACGACAATCTCCTTAAGTATAGCATAAATACAACAACCAAGCAAGTAATATATCCTATTATTTCTTATCTTTTATCAAGTCAAATATCCAACCATTAATCATAGATAGTTTCAATATTAATTGGTTAAGGTCTATCTCATGGTGATTATCTCTGCAAACAACAAGTTCTTTTACTAACATATAGTGTTCTCTATATATTAGTTTATGAATTTCTTTTTCCTTTTTATTCATTATCTCTCCTTTTTTAGTTCTATTAGCATATTCTCAATCGCTTCTAGTTTTGCCTCAGCTCTTTCGGCTAGTATATTTGTGCTAAACATAGTGTCCTGAAAGAATCTAGCATTTTTGAGGTTGTTTTCATATCTTTGTTTTTCTTCTTCCAAATATTTGATAAAACTTTCTATTTTATCCATAACCCCTCCTTAACAAGAGCACCCGCCCGACTCGCTTCTATGCGGACAATTATTACAATCACCAGAAGCAGCCATAGGGGAGTTGTTAGCGTACTTTTTATTTGATACTGTTATTGGATGAGCTACGCCGCACTTACATCTGCTGGTATCCCAGATACCATTTCTTTCTGCTCCTCAATATTTACAATAATTTTTGTTATTCATCTTCTATCATCTCCGACCAATAATCAGTTAAATTCCTATCTTCAACTATCTTTTGTGCTTGTTTTTGTAAATCTTCTATCGTTTCCCCTTCTATAAAAATATAATCTTCTTGTCCCATCAAATGCATATTAGGAATTCTTGTTATTGTTTCTTTGTTTATTATCCAACATATCTTAGCTTTCATTATATCACCTCTAAAATATCGGCTTTAAGCGCCGCCATTTGTCTTGTAAGCGACGTAATTTTGACTACAACCCCAAGCTACCCATAAGCACACTAAAGCTCTGTAAATGCTCCAAGGACACTAAAGCTATGTGCCTACCAGTATCGCCCTTGTGGATTACAAAGCAAGTATCGAGGACGTATATTGATGTGTCATTTGTAGGATTATAGTATGTGCTAATGCGGCTTGTATCTACCTTATACCCATCTTCATAAATATCCTTAATAAGCTCTTCTCTACTAACCATTTTTCCTCCTAAATTAAATCTACCTCTTCTCCAAATGGTGCTTTTCTTCCCCGCTTATCAGTTCTTACCCACAATACAGGGTATTCGGGCGCATCTGGAAATCTTGAAACCTGCATATCTGTTAAGTAAATTAAACAACTGGGAATAATATCATGCTCTGCTACCCAATCAAATACTGGTTTAAATTCTGTACCCCCTCCCCCTTTAGGATGAAGTGTAAGCGGTAAATCATCACTTGTAAATTCTTCCACATTAGTTACTTTGTGGTCACAATAGATTACTTGACAGGTTGTTGAAGGATGTTCTTCTAGTATAGCTGTTATCTCTGCTGCAAACTCCGCAAGCTCACTTGGTCTTACACTACCAGAAGTGTCCACAGCTACCACAATAGGAGGCAGCTCTTCGGATTTCAATCCAGGTAAATACAATCCCATGTGAATGTATCTTCTGTTTGGCGGGAACCAGCAGTTGTGGCTAATTAGCCCGTCGGTAATCAGTGTGGCTGTTGAGGTTTTGAGGGACACCACTGTTCCGGGGCCAAGTTCAGTAATGGCGGTAATTGTTGTGCGTCCGGGACGCGGTAATGTCAAGCGGCGTTCCTGTATGATACGACTAAATATTGGCAATAGGCGCATTGGACGATATAGACCAACACAATGAAGCACGTCGTCGATTGCGCTGATGCTAATGGAACGGCATGGTTGAGTGCTATATCGTCCCACTCCATTGGATGATTTAATACTCGTCTTAAATGCTATTAGTTCCGATTGAAGTCTATCAAGCACCAAGCCGTCGTTCTGAGAAACTGCCAAACGTAGTCCGGCGTGTGGTTTACCATACTTATTAGATGTTAGTGCACCTTCACCATCGAACATCCCCGCAAGCCATGAGTCGGAGCGGTCGTCGTGCCAAGGTACGGTTAGCATCTTGAGATGGCCGCCGACATTGAGAGTGTTCGCAGTGCGCCAAGTTTGATGTCCGTGCTCCACACAAAGAAATTTATGGTCAACACTTACTATCACGTCAGCTCCGCGGTCGGTTTGTATGCGAAGGCGGGGAGCTGTGATGGAAGTTATCCCCTCAACAGTGGACTCACTAATACGTCGATGAGCACGAGGAGTTTGCGGGAACTCGTCAACCCCAACAATCCTCTGGCCGACGCAAAGAGAATCTGCACGTACCCAGCGAAGGTCGGCGGTTAGTACTGGAGTTTCGGGCGCGATACAGTAATCATTACGTGCGTTCATATCAACAAACCTACGTAAGATTTCTTTCCAATTAAGTTTTGGTTCTAGTATTTCTTCTACTATTCTATCAAGTCCTGCTGGCATATTCCCTTGACTCTTGGCTTCGATTGTGGCTTGAGATACAGCAATCTTCCAATCTTGTTCTAGTTGTGTAAGTTCAGCGGATGAGGCCGGACTATCATCATCGCCAGTAGCATCCCTTACTTCGCCACAACCCCCTGGGTCGGGAGAAGCATTTGGGTCATTATCGTCGGGGTCGTCTGGCAGCATGGAGTATACTTCTTCGATACTCATACCAGCGTAGGATGGGTTATGAAGCATATCTGGCATAGGCTCAAATCCATCAGCAAGCAGTATGCCATTAATTACATAATCCCCAGCTTTATTCCATTTTCGAGGACTTCTGTTGCCGCGCCGCGCCGAATGAGCAAACATGTTGTGTCCTCCTTCATGAGCAAGGAATGTCTTTGTTTGCCCAAGCGACAGCTCCTCAATCCACTTTGGGTTATAGCCGATAGTTTTACCGTCTGTCCACCCAGTTTCACAACTAGAGTCCTCTGTATATCTTGGTTTTAAAACCAGGCTACCCCAAAAGCATTTATCAAGCACAAGTCCTGACCTAGCTTTTACTAGCTTATCCATTTACTTCATCTCCGTAAATATTGCATCAGCTATCGACCTTGCTGCTGCTCCCGCCACTTGACGCTCTATAGGACTACGTCTTAGGCTTTCTGCATCATAGCTGCCTAGTTGTGCCTCCACCTCTTTACACATCTTTTCCAGATTGGTGTCATTAGTGATATTAAGTCTTGGCAACAATCCAACGAGGGCGTTTAGGTTTTCAATTAGTGAGTTTCTAATGATAGCGTCCTCGTCTTCCAGCTTTTCAGCAATATTCTTTATGCTTTCATACAGCCTATTCCACACGTCTTTCATTGCGTTTTCCTGTGCGCTTTGTAGTCTTTCAGTAATTTTGTTTTGAATGTTAGCAATTTCGGTATCCCCAAGAGATACCCTAAAATCACTTGCAGTTGGTAACGGGTCTATATCCACCTCGAATCTAAAACTTTCAATCAATTCTCTTTCCGTTGGGTAATCTTCTGCGTTAAACATGTCTCCTAGACGCTTTTTTGCGTTCTCAACATGTTCTGAGAATTTTGCGATTAACCCCTTTACGGCGTCATCAGTTTCCATATGAAAGAATCGCATCATTTGGGAGTAACGCATAAAGTTAGCCGCTGGTAGAATTCTGCGCCCATCATCATGCCAGGGAAGTGTGTTGTTGTAGTGAAATGTTCTAGTCTTATTCACAATTGAATTGATTTCCTTGAATGCTTCCTTAGCAATTTTATACTTATAATACTTTCCTGCATCGTGCTCGGCGTTAAATTCGCTATTGGCTTTTTCAGTCACCATCCTATCGTGTTTTATGTTTGTCCATTGACCTATTGATAGCTTTACCAACATGGCCTTTTCCGCTAAGTTATTCGTTGCCATTAGATTAAAACCTCCTTATGGTTACTTGCCCATTCAATAAATGAGCGTGAACTTGCTACTTCGGGAACATTTTTTACACAATCTCGCACCATTAACACTGAAAACTCATCAGGGAGTCTATTAGCATACTTGATAAGCCTATCTATTGTTTGGTCACTTGCCCGATGGGATAGTGCTCCACAGATTGCGTATAGTGCTGCTGGGTCTTCCGGCACCGGAGCTGCATCTGGGTTCATTAAGATTACATCTGGATTAGGTAGTTCTCTTGCAATCTTTAAGAATCCAACAAACTCTGCTGCTGCACCTTCCCCAACTGTACCTTGAAATAGCTCATACTCAATTTCAGGAGATGGTCTGTTTGTTAGAATGTTAGAAACAAACTCCCAACTTCTTGGGGTAGGGAATGCTTTTTCAGTGTTTCTTGCTGGGTCAAAGCTGTGTAGTAATCCTGGTCTAAATCGTAAGAATGATATTACCATAGTATGGACACCACTAGCTAATGCCCAGGATACCCACTCATCCAAATCAACTTCAAAGTTTAAATGTACAAACCGATTAGCTAGTGCAGATGGCATCCTAGATGTTACAGCTCTATCTGTTTCCCTGTTACCTGCCGCGATTACATCCCAACCATCCGGCAAGGTGTATTCACCAAGTTTTCTGTCCAACACTAACTGATAACAGCTTGCCTGTACTAAGGCCGGAGCAGCATTCAATTCATCTAGAAATAGAATACCATTACCCTCCCTTGGCAAGAAGTCTGGCTGGCTCCAATGCGCTCGACCGTCGCCGTTGATATGAGGTAATCCTCTTAAATCAACTGGGTCTAGGAGAATTGCTCTCACATCAGTTAGTTCAATCTCCCTTTCTTCTGCAACCTGCCTACAAATTTGAGACTTTCCCACTCCTGGTGGACCCCAAACAAAAGCAGGTTGTTTGGAGTCAATGCAAGTATTAATAGCTTTTTTAATCTGACTTGCTTTCATTTTTCCTCCTCAAGATTTCTGATGATTATGTCTAATTCTTCGCTAAGTTCTTCCATTAAGCCAAAAACTTCCTTACAACTACATTCTAGCCATGAATACGGGGAAGAGATAATAAAAAGTTTATCAATTGTATTATAGTTATCCCCCTTTTCTTTTAATGAACCGCTAAATTCTTTTAAAAAACACAAATCAGTTTCCGTTATTTCTTTTGTCATAATGCCTCCCCCAATAGTTAATTACTAACATAAACACTGTACCATAAAAACATGTTTTTTGCAAGCACTTAATGTAACTTGGTAGGAGAGAATATTTCTCCCCAACCAGCTTACTTTAATTGTCTTCCTTTATAAAACCATATTTATATACTTTATCAAAATAATCTTCCACACTGTCTACATCCCATGCAGAATCGTACCTAACCTCATCATCATAGCCGACTATTAAATTAATTAGTTCCTCTTTTGATAGTTGTTCTAATTTCGTTCTTAGGCTCATTTTAATCCTCTATTTCCTCAAAATCTACACTTTCAGAGTAATATCCATTGGACTCTCCGTACCAACGAACAGTTACGTGCCCTTTTATTGTTGCGAACTTGTAAAACGTCCAGATAAATGAATCGTCTTGATAATTAGGCGCATCCGCTCCGTTTGGATTCTCATTGTCATGTATTGTTTCTTCAGCCATTAGTAATGGAGCGCCGACTAACCAATCAAGTTCCCCACAGATATCAACGATATCCACAGACTCACATCAGTCTTGGTCATGATAAAATCTATACTTCTCTCCTGTTTCTGCTATAAAAATTAACTCTGAAACGGTGTTTCTTTTTACTTCAATAAATGTTTTCCCTAGCAGCTCTTGAATCTGATTAACTTCAAAGCCCATTTTAACTCCCCTCCATTTCTTCTCTGATTCCTCCACCAGCTATCCAAATAATTCTCATTTCATTTTCTTGTCTGTCTTCTAAATCTTCCCAAGCACCATACCCCCTTAGTTCTTCCTTTAAATCACTGTCTGTTATTTTTGCGAGCTGTTCCTTGATATACACCTCCTCAAGTACTTCTTCTACACAAGCACTTGCTTCCACACCCGGCTGGGATACGTGCAATGAATCTTCTTCCTTCATTTCAATTGTGAAACGTGAGAAATATGATTCCTTCATATTACACCTTCCTTATAACAAACTCATATTCAGGGTTATCTTTATTCAGATGCTTAACTGCTTCTTCAACCATAGGTAATTCCTTCTCATCATAAAAAGCTGCGTGGATAAGATTGCCTACAAAATAGCCGTCATTATAATTAAATGCCTTAAATCTTTTTTCCGCTTTTAGCTTTCCGTAAATGCGATAACAGATCATCTATAACACCTCCTTTTGTTGTTCATTTTAAGCTATCTGTAAGCCTGTTTAAGCGCCTATAATAACTATTTGATACCCATACCTATCTAATTAGTCAATGCCCTAGAATCGCTCCTAGGACAAAGGCAAATCTTATAGCTTACTAGAATAAAACACAATATGAAGAACTAAATACTGTATTAGCATCCATTATAAGTGATTTTAGTAAGTTATCGGAAATTGGTATGTTGTGTTTTTCTAAGGTTTCTATAAATCTTTTCCTTAAGGCCTTCATTTCGCGTTTTTTTAACTTCATTGGTACATGGGTTTCTTCCATTTTATATACCTCCAATCAAGTAACCAACAACAAGTCCTAAGAATACCCCAACAACAAAATTCTTAGCTCCATAGCTAGTTAGTTTATAGTATTGTACTTCGACCATTTGTTCCCCTTCATCAAGTTTTCTGTTGATGTAACTTTTAATCATAATACCTCTCCATTATCTAATCAACTAACTTTGAAAAGCTGTATCCTTTTTCTCTCAGTCTGTTTCTTTCCTTTACTAATTCATCATAACTTTTTGTTTCAAAAATGACTTTATATCCCGGATGTTCTAATATTAAGTAAAGGCTGCCACAGTATTCCTCGGAGTACCACTTTTTCAACTTTACACCTCCTCAATATTAACATAAAATGCTGCGTAGTTCCCAGTGTTGGGGTTGCAATTGTAAATCTCATAATTATCTACTCGACTATCGAATTCCCTATCATCATTTGTTATGGAGTTTCTACTTATTCCAAATTCATAATAATAAGAGGAACCAGGACGTACCTTGTGAGCACACACCCAAATAAGCTTCCCCCGTCTAAACAGCTTACGTGCTTCCTTTTTTGTAACTCTGGTTAGCCCTTCTACATTAAAATGTTTCATTCTTGTTCCCCCCTTTAGTGGTATATTCTATCATACTCTTCTCCTTCTTTTGCTATATACTGTTGTTTTTCCGGGAACCCAGGTTCGCCATCCGTAACCCATTGCTCATACCCGCCACCGTTTCTCCAACGCAGACTACTAAAACCATGATAGTTCCCGGTCGCCATCAATACATCTTCCAGAATACCTGCTAGTGCTTTCTTTCCCTCTTCAGGTATTGAATCCAGAGCAAGTCTACGATTGATTTCCTGGCGCAATTCTTCCACAGTTTCAGATTTACGCTTAGAACGATGGATAAAAGACCCGTCTGGTGGATACTTACTGTTTTCTAAATCATACTTGTAACCCATTTAAATTGTCTCCTATTTATCCAGACTAGCTTCTGTTTCACTGAAATACAGTTTTACATTTAGTCCTAATGCTTTAAGGGCATCTAAGTCCGAATTATTGACTGTTAGCTTCCTTGTGAGTTCGGAAACATACTTAGCATCAGTGCCGAATACATACATTAAGGTATTCCCATATACAGTCCTAGTAAAGACTTTTATAGTTTTCAATTCTTACTTCACCTCCTAGTAATCAATGCTCTTTTAACTACTGCGAAATAATCATCAGTTACCACATTAAATAAAACCTAATCCCACGAGACTTTCAAATCTGCCGTCCCCAATTATTACATGGTCAAGTACTGTTATTCCTAATATCTTTCCGGCCTCGCACAATCTTTTAGTAATTTTTATGTCCTCATCACTTGGAGTCGGGTCGCCCGACGGATGATTGTGTACAAGGATAATTGATGCGCTATTTGCCAGGATTGCCGCCTTGAACACCTCTCTAGGATGTACTATGGAGCTATTAAGACTACCAATTGATACTGTGTGGATTGCTATTACTTTATTTTTGGTGGAAAGGCACAGTATATCAATCTGCTCCCTATCTTTGCTCTGTAAATACTCAAAAATAGCAGCAATATCTCCAGGGCCATTGATAACATTAACATCACTTTTTATACTATTACCCTTTTCCCTAACCAGTTCTACTCTTATACGTGGAATAGAATACATAATGCCCCCTCTAAAATCCAATACCAAGACATCTTAAAAGCATAGCAAAATCATAGATTTGCTCTAGTTTAATTACAGCAAATTCCTCCCTTTCTTTTGTTTGCTCAGCATTAGTCCATACCAATGATATTTTATTATTATTTATGAACCTGATAATCATATTAAGTCTAGAATGGGAATAAGCTGAATCAAAGTTGGGATTGCTTGTATAACGACATTTCTGCAACTCTAGTAATATTTCCTCTTTATTCATATCTACGCCTCCAATAACATAATATAATTATTAGGATAACAACCAATATTTCTGTCTTTTATAATTCTATCAACAGTGCTATCCGCTTCTTCAAGGACATCTTTCATCTCTGATAGAGAATACCCCAATAACCACAACTCCTTTATCAGTTTGTTAGCCTGCCTAATATTCTTTTCCTTTTGTTTTTGTGAAGTACGCACCTTAACCCTCCCCCCCAATGTTAATCTGGCGGCGCATGATAACACATCCAAAGTTTAACTAAAACTATAATAAATATACTACTCCTATTGTTAGAGTATATCAAACATATATAGATATGTCAAGTAAAGACTCCTATTAACATATAGAATAGATAATAGATACTCCTACCTGCAAGGATATGATGTAATGGAGAGCTTAAAGGAAAGTATAGAACTTGTTATGCGGTCTCTACCAGGTAATATAGTTTTCCTATCTATCTTCAAACACTATCCTCCCAGCTCACAGCACTAGTCCCCCTAAATATACTTAGATTTCCTATATATTAGATTTCCTAAGTAAATGGAATAACCCCAGCTCACAGACTTATGGATAAATCCGCAACCCAGCCCTTGGATGACTATATTCTGGGGTAATATTTCTCTTTGGAAAGTCTTATTTCACCCCAAATCCCATTATAGAAATGTATATTTTCTTCGGTCAGGAGGGGTGTCACTGCATAAAGGTGAGCAAAAACACCGTCCCTAGACAAAAAAACTGCATAAAATGGGTAAATCCAGTTACTTTTCCTCTTAAAAGTGTAATATACGCTTAAATCAATGGCTCTATTTCTTGGAAAGTACTATTTAGGGGATAAATCCAACGAATAGGCGTTATTTAGGGGATTGTAACACTATTTTCTAAAAACCCATAACTCTCCTACCAGCAGAGATTACTCTTTTTTATAGGGGTAAAATACAAAGTATGTAACAATGATAGAAACAAACGCTTGGATATATCCAGCTATAAACCTTATTTTTCTTTGGAAAAACCTTGACAAACCTTTGGTATTATGCTATGCTATATAGATAAAGAAGGGAAATTTGTATCCTTGCTGGTAAGAGAGTTGCTCCGTTTCGCCACACGAAATGGAAGATGCCCATCCGTTTCGCCACACGAAATGGAATTTTTAAAAGGAGGTATTTTGTTGAAAAGAGAACTAGGTAAAACGTATTCAATTATGGATGATGAAACAGGTGAGATAGTTGGGAAAATAGAATCTGGTGATAGGGTTGTAAAAGCTAATAGTATTGAATTTTTAATTTCCAACGAAGAGTTTGATGGTGGTGAGTTTGTTAAGTTTGGGGAGGAATACAAGTATTGGCAACAGGAATTATCCCACTATGAAAGGTCTTTTCTTAGTTCGGTTGCGCTGTATATTAACTATAAAGATTGTTGCGTAGTAGACGATAATGACGCCCCACTTTATGGAACGGCATTGATTAAATTAACCGGTCTATCGAATAGCACATTTTATGATGTTGTTAAAAGCCTGCTAAATAAGAAACTTATCTATGTTGGGGAAAAAGATAATTTAAAAAAACAATATTTTGTCAATCCTTGGATATTTTATAGAGGGCAAAGCATAAACAAGCAATTGAGAAAAAGATATTTCCATGATTATGAGATACGACAACTAGGAGGCATTAAATGGGAAACTCTTGAACCAAAAAGAAAACCTAAAGGGAGAAGATAATGCCAAAAAAAGTTATTTTATGTCCAAAGTGTGAAGCAAGCCATCTTCTAATATTTTATGAACAAAATTCTATTTCTGTACATATTATTGGAAAAGAGACTCAAATAGAAAAACAAGAGCGTTCAGTTAGTTATTATTGTTGTTTGGAATGTGAGCATTATTGGACTGATAGAGAATATGACAAAAAGAAGTAGGAACAAACGCTTGACAAGCAGCCCTCTATATAATATGATTAGCAGAGTAAACCACTACTAGAGAGGTGTTTTCTATGAATGAAACTAGAAAAGAGATTATCAGAAAGTTAATCTTCCGCAGAATGTGGCATAATGAGGTAGCATCTTATACTATCCCCACAGATGCTTGTAACGACGAGATAGAGTGCGGGGAGTGTGAATCTTGCCAAGCTCAAGGATTTACTGATATGTGTGTTTGTACTGATATGGGCGGAGCTGATGATGTTTTTACTGTTAGTAGTAATCTATTCTATCTATTCCTTAATGATGATGCAGTTGCTATTTTCTTCTGTGATAAGACAATCCATACATATACACATAAAGAGTTTTTAGATATGTTACCGGCGTAACAGGAAATAATACTTGACATTCTTATTCTTATTTGATATAGTATTTTTAGTAGGTTTTATCAATTGCGCCAGATTGGAGGATATTATGTGTCATATGAAATGTGATAAGTGTTCTAGTATATATTGTAGTGCTAGGAGGCGGTAATGTTCTCACCCGATATGTTATTTGGAGTCTTTAGACTTGCTAATGGGGAGTTTCCTGTTTTCTTATATAAGTTAGGAGGGTTTCCCCAAGTACATTAAGGAGGTCTTATGAAATGGTTTAGATATTTTCTGGAAGATTTGATTTACGTATTCCAGAGTAAAGTTAAAATACCTCCAAGTCCTTAATGGACGCTATAGTGGTTGGGGTTGGTAGAAATACCAGCTCCTTTTTTAGTGGGATAAATCCCCTAAACCAATAGGAAGAAACATTAAAGTATTGTTAATTGCTACCGATAGTCTATTTAGAAAGGTGGTGATTACAATTAGAAATAAGTTTTTTGTATTATGTGTTATAAGCCCACTACTGATAAAAGGAGCTTACGACACGAACATGGCACTAAAAAACTACTATACAGGAGGTGAAAAGAATGACAATCAGAATCAAGTTAATCGCATTGTTGGTAAAGAGTTGTCGCAACACGATAGAATCTCTGGAAGACCAGGCGTTAGAGTTGAAACGCGAACTAGTGGACACTTTGACTTTATCAGCAGACAGGAAAGACAAATAGCAGAATCCATCGCTAATTACTATGGTCTATCTAATGCTGATATACTCTATGCTATTAGCTGGCACGAAACGCATCATGGCAAGCTAGGAGCGGGTAAACAGGGTTATCATATGGGCGTAGGCGTACCCACTAAGGGAGCCAAGAAACCCAGGTTCAAAGGATGGGTACAGCAATGTGATTGGGTAGCGCAAAGACTAGCTAGATGCCAACGTGCTAATGGGAATGAATTAACACATAAAACTATCTTACAATATGCTAATATGTATCATAAACCTGATAACAGGGAAGCATGGGCTAATAGTGTCTGGAAAGTCTATTCTAAGTAAGTTCCCCCCATTTCGGGGGGTTACACAGGACATATCCTTAAAGCCTCTTAGAAGCCAAATGGAGTGCTTTAAAAAAGGATGCAGAGAGGCCGCCACAGCCCCCAAGCCATAAAGACTTGGAAATAATACTCTCTACATCCCTAAGAAATTGTATAGACGATGGGTGGTAACTACGATTGGTTACGGAGCGCCTATACAAAACACCTGTCAAGAACTCTATCCATCTCTGGATTTAGTGTTTCTACTTCGTCTAGTTCATACTTGATGGAATCTCTACGAAACATCATCTGAAACATAAGTGCTAGTAATCTCATGATAAACTCCTATCTAGTGGTTATTGACACCATAAATATACCAGTTATATATATGTCTGTCAAGCAATTACTCCTGTCGATTTTACTAGTCCCTTTTTCTATACACGGGACAAGTCCTTATTTTAGATAAAGAGTGATAGGATAAACGCCTTGACAATCAGTATTATATACTATATGATTGGCTTGTCAACCACTATTAGAGAGGTGTATTATTATGTATAAGCCTAAAAAACAGTATTGCCAAATGACAGAAGAAAATTATTGCGGCGCGGGTAGCGAAAGTATTGAACTATCTTTTCTAGATGATACATGCACCGTAAGCAGAGATGAGCTAGACCATCTACAGGGAGACGATGAGTGTTGTATTCAATATGATGAAGGAGATTTAAAGATTTTTGTTGGTATGGGCCACATAGTAACAGTTTACCCCAGCAAGCAACGGAAAGTAGACCGTATTAGAATCGAAAAACTTATACTGCAAGAAGATTAATTCCATGGGGGTTAAGTGGTGGTCTGTGAGCCACCAACCGGCCTGTAGGGGGATATATCCTATGTAAATTCCTCTTTCTCTCTCTGGGATATCTCCTAGTTCTCTCTCTGGCCGCACGGTAGAAGGATAAGTCCACTAACCTACGATCGGCCGGTACTGGTAACTTGTACGAATAAAACGTATGAGATTAGATAAACTAAAAAACCACTAAAGTTTGGGCAAAAGCAAGCCGATAAAATAATTAAGAAACATTGGACAATTACTAGACAAATACACTCGCAAATGATATACTAATTATAGTACCTTGATAACTAAATATAGAGACAATAGCAGGGCACATGATAAAATCAATGGCCTACAATGCTATAAGTGCATAAAAATCGTAAACCACTATATAGATCGAGAGGTAAAAGAAAATGAGTAAAAAGTTAGACTACGCACAATTACTAGGCGCATGTAATGAGTCGCTAGAGCATAGTGATTTAATTGCTACACTAGTAGCGCCTGAAGTATCGACCATCGTTGGTGCCTATAAGGCTGTAAGCGAGGCACTTACCGATGGTGAGCGCGCGCAACTACTAGATTACGAAGGCGATATGCAAGCTAAGGCAAGCCTAGAATCGACCATAGCTAATGCCGATGCCGATTTGGCCGAAATGATTGCAAAAATAACGGCACGATACACAGCAAAAAAAGCAAGCTCAACGATAGCACTTGTGACGCTTAACGCCAAACTAGAAAGCATCAAAGTACCGAAAAACTTAGACGATTACCTAGAAGCAAGTGCGGCCCGTGCCAAACTCGCTAACATGATATGCAGTAGCACCGCATATGAGCAAGCCAAAAAAGAACTCACCAAGAAAACCGCCGCTATGCTTGTTAGACGATACCTGCAAACCGAGATACCAGGCGAAGCGGCGTGTAAAACAAGCGCAAGCACAAAAACAGGTCAGTATGGGTTTGTTGCCGACATCGCCAGCGTAGACGTAGCGTTTAAAGGGCGCACGCTAAAAGCGGGGTACAACACAGAGTCGAAAAAATTTATGCTAGGCGGCATAACTGGCAAAGCAAGCCCGATCGCTAAAAGCCAATCACTCGATTACGTTCACCCGGTTATACTAGCCATCAGCCTTGCTAGTGGCGTAGACGTAGAAATACACAATGGCGGCACTGCAAAAACCATCACACGCGACGAACTAATCGTCGAAGCTATACGATATGCCGCACGTAGTAAGAGTTCGTACGATGCCAACGTAGGCGCACAAAAGTTGCTTAACCGGCGAGAGGTGCTAAGCGCCGAAGAGGTCGAAAACATCGGCGATTTCATACCGGCCGCACAAGCTAAACTTGACAGCGAGAATACAGCAAGCTAGCACGAAACAAAAATAGACCACCTACGGGTGGTCTATTTGTTTGACTTGTTGTACGATTAGTTCGTATGACTACCCCGGCATATTGAAAAGTCAGACTACGAATTCGTTGAAAAACGGGGTTGGTGGTGTCCATATATAATTTCCCATCCAAAAACAAATTTTTAACTTTATCTATATATTATATTACCAATGGTCGTAAAGATGTGAAGTAACAAAGATTTGATAACCGCCATGCCCATATTTTCTACCATAATCTACTTCTTTTATATGCTCTATTGGTAAGTTATTATATTCTTCTATATCATGGTCATGTAATATTAGTATCATTGCATTATGCCCAGAGATTCTTGTTTAAGTTTTTCCATAATAGCTTCATATTCTTGTTCGTGTTTCTCAATTAAATCAGTAAATTTTTGTTCATAATTATTAGCCCACAAATTATAACAGTGTCTACACCAGCCGTTAGGATAATCGCCGTAATCATATGGGTCGTCGTAACTGCACTTTTTACATATATCTCTGCCACATATATGACAGTGGTTTATTCTTATGTAGTGAGTGTTTATATTACCCCCGCAACAATCACAGGTATAAACATCCTTAGTCTTTGTTTTAGATGGGATAACTTGCTCTGGTATTGTTACTTTTTCGGTTTTTTTCATTTATAGTTGCCCTTTCCTAAAAAAATTATTACAGCCTACAAAAAGTTATTCTATGTGTTCATACAATCTTTGTAAAAATAATTCTAGGGCGAGTAGAATTAATTTATACCCTGTCTACTGTTTTACCATTTTCTATAATATAAGCTTGTGTAGCCTCAGCGTAAACCATATGTGCGCCTGTACCAGAGAAAACAACATGCATATTAACATCCGTTCTGCCCTCCACAGCGATAAGAAGATGTACGAATGGGTTATCATGCTGGCTTGCGCTTCTAAATGATTCTAGCGCCGACTTTCTGGTAACTACTGTTGTTTTGATGTGGTCTCCCTCAAATCTTTCCCAATCTTGAGGTTCTTTTGGGTTTTTATCATCCCATCTTGCCCAATCAAGTACTTTTAATATCATATCTATCTGCCTTTCTATCTGTCGCCCTAGAAACTTATTTGTTTTGTATTGTTATCTATCTCCCTTTTTACATAGTATCCGCTAAATAAGAAATCTATATACCCCAGAAAAGTAAACTTATCATCATATACTGCTATATTTTTTATGCTGTTTGGTACAAGCCTAACACTGTCTGGTAACTCCGATAATATTTCTTTTAATGCTTTATTGGTTAAGTATTTAGTGCTGTCTTCTATCATTTTTTATCTCCTCAAAATAATAACCATTTGGAAGCTCCCTAGGCTCTGTAAATTTAATATCTACTACAGTTCTACTATCACCGGGAAATACAATTGACTCGCCCGTAAAAGTTGCTATTGTTCCGTCTGATAATGTTATTATTACTGATTGGTGTAAGTTGTTATTCATCACTAAATGACCTAACAAATTCTCCACCAATAAAATCACCAAAATCTAGACAGATTGAATAACCATCTTCAGACTTGATAAGGGTAATCCTACCAGAACTAACCATATCAGTTTCTTCATCTAAAC
>ERZ1292629.799-Hain-H43-01um-R1-799-length-34437-cov-7_pt1 | contig 24827 bp, 21 predicted proteins | sample MGYA00564399_ERZ1292629 | MGnify/ENA primary metagenome ERZ1292629 (study PRJEB36523, sample SAMEA6512636) | groundwater metagenome | collected 2019-01-08 | study: AquaDiva: Metagenomics assemblies of 32 groundwater samples
TTAAATATTACTTTGGGCCACCAATATATTACTCAAATGGAAGAAGAAGTAAGAGACGCAGTTTTTGGCAACGTAGGAACTTTGGCTGTTTTCAGGATTGGAGCCGAAGACGCAGAATTTTTAGAAAGAGAATTTTCGCCTCAGTTTACCGCTGAAGATTTAGTTAATCTGCCAAAATACAATATTTATTTAAAATTAATGATTGACGGAGTTGCTGGTCACCCCTTTTCAGCTGAAACCCTTCCTCCGCCAATACCCTTAGAAGAATCAAACAAAGAAAAAATTATCAAAGCGTCAAGAGAAAGATACGGCATTAAAAAAGAAATAGTTGAAGATAAAATTTCTCGCTGGTCGGGATTCGCAGAGGAACAAACAAATAAGAACAAACCAAGAGACCAGCAGCAAAACAATCCCCCAACAAACCAAGCGAATCAAACACTGCTTTACGATGCAGTTTGTTCTAATTGCGGAAAACCCACAAAAGTTGTTTTTCCGCCAGAAAAGGGAAGGCCTGTTTATTGTAAATCCTGCTTAAAGAAGATGAAATCTCCCAACCAAGATTCTTTTGGGCAGGAGGTTTTAAAAGTAGAAAATATCCCATTTCATAATCCTAAAAGAAGGCCGGAAGACAAGCCCAAATCCGCGCATGGGCGGAAAGAGATTAATTTATCTGAGCTTAAAAAAGCATTAGAAGAATCGCTGGAAGGGGAGAATGCAAGCGATGAGGAATCGGAGCAGGAGGAAGGGGGCGACAAAAAAGGAGTTATAAAACCAGGCCAGACGGTGCATCTATGAAAACCCTCAAAGATATTAATGTAATAAACAAAAAAGTTTTGGTAAGATGCGATTTTAACGTACCCGTAGATGAGCAAGGAAATATTTTAGATGATTTTAGGATTAGACAATCTCTTTTCACCATAAACCGCTTGATAGAAAGCAAAGCCAAGATAATCTTAATGAGCCATTTAGATCCTAAAAGCACAGGAGTCGCAGACTCAAAGTTTAATCTAAATAAAGTAGCAGAGAAATTATCAGAATATTTAGGTTTTTCGGTAGCTAAGGCAGATAATTGCATTGGTCCTGAAATAGAAAGTTATGCTGATAATTTAGAGCCGGGGCAGATTCTTTTGCTAGAAAATCTAAGGTTTCACAAAGAAGAGGAAGCAGGGGACTTAGAATTTGCAAAGAAGCTCGCGTATCTTGCCGAAGTTTATGTTAACGACGCTTTTTCGGTTTGTCACAGAGAACATGCTTCAATTACCGCAGTTCCCATACTTCTGCCTCATTGCGCAGGGCTTTTGTTAGAAAAAGAAATCACAAACTTAGATAAACTCTTGCAAGACCCGCAAAAACCGATGGTAGCCGTAATAGGAGGGAAAAAAGTGGAGACAAAGTCAAAATTTATTGATAAAATTTCAGAGTCAGCCGACTGCGTTATAATCAGCGGTCTTATCAAAAAAGAAGTTCAAGAAAAGAAAATTCAATTTAAAGAGCCGGAAAAAATATTGGGCCCTTTAGACTTTTTAGATGGTTTGGATATTGACCAAAAAACAACAGATATATTTTGCGAAAAGATATTGCAGGCAAAGACAGTTGTGTGGAATGGTCCCTTTGGAAAGTTTGAGGATGAAAAATACGCCCGGGGAACCTTGGCAATTGCTAATGCGATTATTGAAAGCGGAGCTTATTCTGTTGTTGGCGGGGGAGAGACAGTTGAATTTATAACTAAACAGGGTATAATTGAAAAGTTCAGTCATGTTTCAACTGGCGGCGGAGCAATGCTGCAATATTTATCCGGCGAAAAATTGCCAGGTTTAGAAGCGCTGAACTAATCAGAAATAAAAATATTTTTTAGTTCGGGTTGGCCGTGGGCGAGGCGCGCTAAAAAATATTTTTATTTCTGATAAGCGTATATCGGTATGTTTCAAAAGATAAAAAACATAGAAAAAGCAGCAGAAAGAATAAAGAAAGCGGTCCAAAACAAGGAGCGTATTATTTTGTACGGCGACTCTGACCTGGACGGCATATCATCTGTTGTTATTTTAGAGGAGGCGATAAAAAGTTTAGGAGGGCAGGTAGACTCAGTTTTTTTTCCCGACAGAGAAAACGACGGTTATGGAATAAACCTAAATGCTTTAAATCTTTTAAAAGATAAAGCACCGGCGCTTTTTATAACCTTGGATTTAGGTATTGGGAACGTTAAAGAAGTTGAGCTCGCTAACAAAATGGGTTTTGAGGTTATAATCGTAGACCACCACGAGACTTTAACCAGTCCTCCCGAAGCTTCTATAGTAGTTGACCCAAAACAAAAAACAGATGATTATCCATTTAAAGGACTGGCAAATGTCGGAGTAACCTTTAATCTTTGCGAAGAGCTTTTGGGAGATAAAATTTCTCAAAACCTAAGAAATAGTTTTTTAGAGCTGGCCGCCTTAGGAACCATTGCTGATATGGTGCCGCAAATTGAACAAAATAAAAGAATTATTGAAGAAGGATTAAGATCTTTAAAAAACACTTTCCGCCCGGCATTAAGGGCGTTTTTAGATATTTTAGGTTCAGGTTATGTTTTTGAAGGGTCTATGCAGAAAATAATTTCAGCTTTGAATGCGGCAGAGAGCGTAAACTTTGAAAACGAGTCGTACTCGCTTTTAACCTGCTCCTCTGTCAAAAAATGTAAAGAAACGGCTCAGATACTTTTAGATAAAAACCAGTATAAACAACAGCAAGTCAAAAATATTATACAAGAAGTAGAAAGAAGAATTTCGCAAAACCCAGACCAATCTTTTATTTTTGAAGGAGATACTGCCTGGCACTTAACCTTAGCGGGTTCTGTAGCATCTATAATTTGCCAAAAATATGAAAAGCCTGTTTTCATTTTTAAAAAAATGGATTTAGAATCCTGCGGCTCAGTCAGAAATCCAAAAGGCACAAATTCTGTAGATGCCATGAAAACCTGTTCTGATTTTTTAATGACCTTCGGCGGCCATGCGCAAGCTTCTGGATTTCGCATAAAAAACGAGAACTTGGATAAATTTAAAGATTGTTTAAACAAATATTTTAGGAAATAAACGCAAAGGAGACTCCTTGCGGAGCCTCCAAGCTTTAGAAATCTTGGTTATTTCTAACCAACTTTATTATAGCAAATACATACACCCCTTGTCAATAGGTTGTCAATCAAGAAATAATTAAAAAATAAAATTATGGAACCGGAAAATCTTTTAAAAGGGAGAATGGCTGAAAGTTTAATAGAAGAATTACTTAAAAAATGTGGCAATAAAGTCTATCGTTTTGGCTACGAAGCCGTTTTACAGAATTTGACTCAATTAGAAAGAGTATTTGATAGAGAAAGCGAAATGGGTCACAGAATTAGTTCTATTCCTGACTTTATTGTAATCAATAAACAAGGAAAACCATTTTTAGTTGAGGTTAAATTTAGAACAGATTTAGTCGTTTTCAATAGTAATGAAATCAGACGCCTTGAGTTTATTGAGAAATTCTGGAAAGCAAAAATAATTTTACTAACAACTCAACAACCTTATTTTAGAGTTTCTAATAGTCCTTATTTAAACGAAAAACAAGAATGGAATTGGATTCCCATAAAAGAAGATTCTAATTTTGAAATTTCTGACGATATTTTAGGAGAGTTTAATAAATTATTAGAAAAATATTATAAAAAAATATGAAAAAGATAATTATTTATACTGACGGCGGGTCAAGGGGGAATCCGGGCAAGGCGGGAATTGGAGTTGTTTTTTGCAATGAAAGAGAACAGATAATTAAAAAATATGGAGAATACTTGGGAGACAATCTGACAAACAACGAGGCAGAATACTTAGCTGTAATTTTTGCTTTAAAAAAGTTTAAAGCGTTATTTGGCAAGGCCATAGCCGAAACCTCAGACGTTGAAGTAAAAGCTGATTCTGAATTACTGGTGAAACAGCTCAATGGAGAATATAAAATTTTAGACGAAAAAATCCAGAAATTATTTATAGATGTCTGGAATCTAAAATTAGATTTTAAGTCAGTAAAGTTCAAACACACCCCTCGGGAAAAAAACAAGGAAGCAGACAGGTTGGTTAACGAGGCGCTAGACCAAGAGGCAGGAGCCAAATCGTTATTTTAGCGCTTGACAAGGGGGTAAAAATAGGCTATTATACAGGTGTCTCAGCAAGATGAGTGATTGCTCTTTATACGAAATAAGGAGAGGAAAGTCCGAACACCAACGTCCTTTTTAAAGGAGTTAAAATAATAGCGGCTAACAGCCGTCCATCGTAAGATGCGAGGTGCGAACAGTGACGTGTAGATTCGAAAGAGTCTGCATTCCCTTCGGGGAAAGTTCTGCAGTAATGCAGAAGTGAAACGGCTAAATCCTTATTGGGTGCAAGAACAAAGCAGAAGATTGGGTTAATCTTATCTCATGATTCTGTTAAAAGTAGTTCGCTTGAGTTAAAAAGTAATTTTTGGCCCAGACAGATAATCGCTTAAAACAGAATTCGGCTTACGGTCTTGCTGAGACATCAAAAAGCATCCCGCTTAGCGGGATGCTTTTTGATTTGAAAAAAACAGAGAAAAGGATTAAAATAAAACATTGTTAATTTTTTAGGAATGCCTAATAACTTTTTAAACACCCAGACTAAAAGCATTAGTTCTGCTTCATTGATTTTGGCCATCTCTTATTTGACCTCAGCTATCTTAGGTTTAATGAGAGACCGCCTTTTAGCTGGTACTTTTGGCGCTGGTTCTGAGCTCGATGTTTATTATGCAGCCTTTACTGTTCCTGATTTTATTGCATTAGTTTTGGTCTTCGGCGCCATATCGGCTGCAATTATCCCTATTTTCAGTTCGTATATTATAAAATCAAAAGAAGAAGCATGGAAATATGTTTCTGCTCTTTTTAATGTGTTTTTAGGTTTCTTAATTATTGTGTGCATTATTTTTATAATTTTTGCTCCTGTTATAGTTTCTTTAATAGCCCCGGGGTTTTCGGGAGAAAAAAGAGAAATGACTGTTTTGCTAATGCGCATTATGTTCTTAAGTCCTATTATTTTAGGAGCCTCAAACATGGTAAGCGGGATTTTGCAGGTGTTTCACAGGTTCTTGGTTACAGCTCTAGCCCCAATAATGTATAACATTGGCATAATAACCGGTATCTTATTCTTTGTGCCAAGGTTTGGTTTGCCCGGACTTGCATGGGGAGTGGTTTTAGGCGGGTTTCTGCATTTGTTAATTCAGCTGCCTGCGTTTTTCTTTTCTGGTTTTAGGTACCAAGCGATTTTTGACGTAAAACACCCTGGAGTTTCAAAGACTATAAAACTTATGGCGCCACGGTCCTTAGGACTTGGAGCTGGCCAGCTAAACACCATTGCTATCACAGCTATTGGCTCTACGTTAATGTCGGGCAGTATCGCAGTTTTTAATTTAGCCAATAACTTATCGTCTATTTTAGTCAACGCGGTGGCGGTTTCCCTTTCAACTGCTGTTTTTCCTTCAATGTCTATGGCTTTTATACAAGACGGGGAAGAGAAGTTTTTACAGAAGTTTTCCAATGCTTTCCGCCAGACTGTCTTTTTAATAATTCCCATAAGTCTTTTAGTTTTGATTTTAAGAGCGCAGATAGTCAGGGTTGTTTTGGGAGCAGGTAAGTTTGACTGGATAGATACCAGGTTGACTACAGCCTGCCTTGGAATATTAGCCTTTAGCTTGTTTGCCCAAGGTCTTATCTTTATCTTATCTAAAACATTTTACGCAGCCCACAATACTAAAATTCCAGCTATTGTAAGCGGACTTACAGTGGCTTTTAACATTATTTTAAGCTTGCTCCTTGTTTGGCTTATAAAATCTTCTGTTGCGTTTTCTATATTTTTACAAACACTCTTTAGGTTAGAAGGCGTTAAAAATATGGGCATAGTCGGATTGGCTTTGGCCTATTCTGTAACAGCTATTTTAGAATGCTTTTTACTTTTATACCTGCTTTATAAAAAATTTCCCAAGCTGAAACGACCCAAAGGGTACCCCGAAACATCCGATTCTTTGTACAAAATATTGATTGCAAGCTGCATAATGGTTGTTTTTACGTTTTTAACCAGGCAGCTTTTAGTGCAGTATAACTTAATCAGTCTTCAGACTTTTTGGGAAGTGCTGCTGCAGTTAGTTCTATCTGGAATCGTCGGTGTTGCGACTTATGGCGTGGCCGCTTATTTGTTAAAATCTCCGGAAATTAAAATAATCGCCGATTCTTTTTTAAAAAGGTTTTATACCCGATAAAATAATATGGAAAAAAATACTAAAAATTTTAAGGAATTATCAAATAAGGATTTAAAAACAGCAGGAGGCAAGGGTGCTTCGCTGGGAGAGATGGTAGGCGCTGGATTTCCGGTACCGCCGGGGTTTGTTGTGCTGGCGTCTGCTTTTGATAAGTTTATGAGAGATACGGATGCCGTGGTGGAGGAAAACGCAATGCTGGAAAGAATTGATATTTCCAGCACAGAAAACGTTGAAGACCAGGCAGAAATAATGAGGGATGTTATTTTAAAGAAAAAATTTCCCGAAGATTTAGGAAAAGAAGTTTTGAAAGAATTTGATAAGTTGGGAGCAAAATACGTTGCCGTACGTTCGTCAGCCACTGCCGAGGATTCAAAAATTGACGCATGGGCAGGCCAATTAGAAAGTTATCTTTATGTTACAAAAAAAGATTTATTAAAATATGTTCAGAGGTGCTGGGCCTCTTTATACACTCCACGCGCCTTGTTTTATAGGGTTGAAAGAAAAATGCGCAGAAAACAGGTTTCCGTGGCAGTTGTAATTCAGAAAATGGTAAATTCTGAAGTTTCCGGCGTTTGTTTTACCGTACATCCTGTGACTCGCGACCCAGACCAAATGATAATTGAAGCATGTTGGGGTTTAGGTGAAGCCTTAGTGCAGGGAATTATTACTCCAGACAGCTATGTTATAGAAAAAAGCACTTTAAATATTATTGATATAAATATCGGTAATCAAGAAAAACAAATAGTAAAAGCCAAAAAAATAACTGAAGAAAAACCTGTACCTAAGAATTTAAGAGAAAAGCAAAAATTAACCGAAAAACAAATAGGGGAATTAGCCCAAATCTGCGCTGATATAGAAAAACTTTACAAAGACCCCCGCGACATAGAGTGGGCGTTAGAGCGTGGCAAGTTTTACATAGTTCAATCCAGACCAATAACTACATTATAATTTTATGGAAAATAAATGGTATCATTTTGGCAGATGGATTGAGCCGGTGCTTTCATCTGGCATCTGGTTGGATTATAAACGAACAAAGGCCTTTAATATGGGATTGGATTTTATTGAGGAAGTGAGGCAGTTAGAAGGTCATTATTTTGTTTTAAATGAAGAGATGGAGCAGTTGGCAAAGTTTGTTGAGGAAAAGATTGAAAAAGATATTAACTGGTTTGATGATTTTTTCAAACTTTGCGAGGAGGAAGAGAAAGAAGTTTTGTCGTTTGAGGGCAAAAATGATTTAGATGGTCTTTTTAATGAAATGGTTGAAGCCGCTAATGCCACTATGGCTATTGAGTTCATTGATTATTATGGACTGGAAAGGTACATAAAAAAAATTTCAGATAAATTAGGGATGTCGTTTTCTGATGTAATAAAAATAGTAAAACCCCACAAAAAAACTTTATTAATGCAGTATCAGGATGCGTTGAAAGGGCTTAAAAACGAGGAGATTCAGGATTTTGTAAAAAAATGGCAATGGGTTGGCACACACTTTTTTATGGGGACGCCCTTAACTGCAGAAAAAGTAAAAGCAGAGTTAGCTTCCCGTAAAGATGCACACAATAACTTGTTTGATGCCCCTGCTTTGCCTGCGGAATATTCTTCAATTTTGTCTATTGGCTCAAAAATGGCGTTTTTTCGGGCGCACATAGTTGAATGCATTGATAAGGTCGCATTTAGTTATTGGCCCACAATAAAGAAAATAGGCGAAGACAATGGGTTAAGTTGGCAAGAAGTTATAAATTTAACCCATCATGAACTTATTAAGCTTAGAGATAGTAAAGTTTTGCCAAAAAATTTTAAAGAAAGAAAAAATGGGTTTGGTTTAATTAGTAAAAATGGAAACGTATATGTTATCACCGGCAATGACTTAAAAAAAAGTCTGGAAGAATGCGAAGAAAAAATTAGCTCTGATATAACCGAGATAAAGGGTACAGTTTCTTACCCTGGAAAGGTTAGGGGAGTGGTAAAAATTATTGAGGAATCAAAAAACATTTCTAAATTAAAAAAAGGCGACATACTTGTTGCTAACGAAACAACCCCGGATTATATTATCGGAATGAGAAGAGCTGGAGCCATAATAACCAACCAGGGAGGCGTCACTTCTCACGCGGCAATCAATAGTAGAGAAATGAAAATTCCCTGTATAATCGGCACTAAAATAGCCACAAAGGTGCTTAAAGACGGGGATTTGGTGGAGGTTGATGCGTATAAAGGAATAGTTAAAATAATAAAATAAAAAAACATAAAAAACACATTTTAATTTTATGAATGGGGAAATGATAAAAATTTGGACAAGGGATTATAACCTTAATTTTATGACTACTGTAGTTTGGTGTTTGAATTTCGATTCTTTAAAGTTTCTAAAACGTTCATTCAAAAGCGCTCTGGCTGAAGGCGATTCCGGAAAAACTTCTTTTTGGATGGCAGAAAATGAACAGAATAGTTTTAATAGGATAATTACTCAATCATTTTTGAGAAATATTAAAAGTTTTGAAAAATATCTGCTTTTTTATGAAAAAAGTAAAGAAAGATTCACCGATGTTTCTAGGAAGATTAATTCTACTAAGCTGAAAAAACAATATAACCATTCCTTGGGTAAAATTTATAAAAATTTTGAAATCAATCATTGTCAATTTATGCTGGTTGGCCAATGGATTGCTTTTAACCTAATTGAAATTATCCCTGGATTTTTAAGGCAAAAATTATTAGAAGAAAAAATCAAATTAGAACAAATTAACAAGATAATCCCCATTGTTTTATTTCCTTCAAAAGACAAAGCCGTTTCAAAAATGGAAGAAGAAATATTCAAAATCGCCTTAGATTTTAAAAGAGGATTATTATCTGATAATAAAAGAGGGGAAGCTGTAAAATTATTAGTTAAAAAATACGGCTGGATTCCTGCTATAATTCCTGAAATTCCTCTGTGGGATGAGAAATTTTTCCAGAACAGAATCAAAGATGCGACAAAAGACCCTAATTTAGAGGAAGCAATCCAAAAAATAGCTGATTCAAAGAAGGAGAAACAGAAAATGAAAAATAATTTCAATAATATTTTGAGGCAATACCCGAAATTAAGAGAGCTGTTTTTAATAGCTCAAAAGCTTACCGATTTGAAAGACGAAAGAGATGAAGCACGAAGGTTTGCTTATTTTCTCGTTCGTCCTTTGTATTACGAAATTGCCTCTCGGGCAAAATTAAAGATAGATGAGCTAGTGATACTCTCTCCTACAGAAATTTATAATTTTCTCCAGAAAGAGAAACTGCCAACTCTAGAAGAAATAAACCAGAGAAAAAAGAACTTTATTGTCTATGTTTTGAATAAAAAATTCAAAATTTATTCCGGGAAACAGGCAGCTGATTTTTCTAAAAAATATCTTATTAGCAAAGAAAAAATTGAAAAAGAAAGTTTTTCTGGCATAATTGCTTCGCCTGGTAAAGTAAAGGGGATAGTAAAAACAGTATTAGATAAAAAAGATTTATATAGAGTAAGGGAAGGAGAAATTTTAGTAGCCATAACTACCCATCCCGATTATCTATCGGTAATGAAAAAAGCAAAAGCTATTATTACTGACGAGGGCGGTTTGACTTCTCACGCCGCTATTGTTTCTCGGGAGTTTAAAATTCCCTGCATCGTTGGTACCAAAATCGCTACCAAAGTTTTAAAAGACGGCGACCTTGTGGAGGTTGATGCGGACAAGGGCGTTGTAAAAATTATCAAAAAATTCAATGGTTCATAAGCCGCTATATAAAAATTATTTTGCGAGAGACTTTACTTTGGCTATGATAGAAATATGGTGGAGAGGCGAAGTTATTAATCCAAAAATTTGGACTGATAAAAAACAACCATATTTACCGTATATTGTTTTTGAAAATATAGGTCCTGTTATAAATGGATATTATAATCCTCAGGGTGTAAAGTGGTGCGAGCAACTTCTTATAGACAGAGTGGAACAGACAGGCAGTTTTGATTTTGCCGAAATTCCTTTCAGAAGAGAACTTGAAAAATTAAAACCCATTTACGAAAAACAGCCAGTGCTTGATAAAAAAAATCTCCTTATTTTTTTGAAACAGTGCGAGGCAATCTGGCCATGGTTTGAAGCAGTGTGGTGGGGTTGGGAATCTGAGCTATACGATAAGCATAAAACTATCCTTAAAGAGCAATTTACCAGATTAATAAAACTTAGAGACGAGTCTCAGGTTTTTGTTCCCGGGGCTGAGGCAACGATTCGTAAATCATTAAAAAAAATCTATCCACTGTTCGGTGATTTAGTTGCTTTGATAAAAATAGAAGAAATTGCCAAAAACAATCCGCCATCAATAAAGATTTTAAAAAAAAGAGCTTCTGGATATTTTTTTACAGATAATCAGCTTTTTGTGGGAAAGACTAGAAATTTCATTGAAAACAAATTTAATATAAAACTAGAGAAAATAGTGGAAACCGATAGCATTAAAGAATTTAAGGGACAACCTGCGTTTAGGGGAACAACTAAGGGAACAGTAAAAATTGTGTATGGCGTGCGTCATATAAATAAAGTTAAGGTGGGCGATGTGATTGTGGCTCCGATGACTCTCCCCGATATTTTACCGGCAATGAAAAAAGCTGTTGCCTTTGTTACAGATGAAGGGGGTGTCGTCTGTCACGCAGCCATTATTGCAAGAGAAATGAAAAAACCCTGCATCGTTGGCACCAAAATCGCAACAAAAGTTTTGAAAGACGGAGACTTGGTAGAGGTGGATGCGAATAATGGGATAGTGAGGATATTAAAAAGGGGTTGATACAATAAAATACTTTGCTATTGACATTGTTAGTAGATAGTGATATAATTAAAATGTTGAACTTTGACAATCTGGTTGGTCCAGATTGATCGGAAACCCTGTTTTGGAACCTGTTTTTTGAGGGAGGTGTGCGATGGAGTTCGAACGCGAACAAGCGATGGCAGTAATGGAGGCACCGGTTAGGCGGCCTGACAAAGACCGCACGGTCGAGGTGTTTGTTTTCAGGCATGGGTCTCGGCAACAGATTGACGGCCGTGGCTACACTTGTTGGAGTCCGGATTCGTCAATCACGCTGAAGGGCGAGGAGCAAATGAAGGCTGTGGTCGCAAGGAACCCCGGCCTGAAGGAATGCACCGTTTTCGCCGCTAGTCCGCTTCCTCGGGCCGTCCAGTCGCTCTGCGTCATGATGCTTGAACTTGGGCATCCGCCACAGAGGTTGGATGAGATCATCTACGAAAACGGCCTCAAGTCCCTGTATCCCTCGGCCTGGTACAACGAGGACCCTAACGTTACAGTCCGTCAGCAGTGGTTCAAGGAGCCCGAGCTTGTGGAGCAGGATGGCGCTGCGATTTTTCGCGCCATTCAATCCATCGCTATGACGGTTTCCTGCCGCGATAACACGGGGGCGCTATGCATTTCGCATGGCGGGCCGTTGGACGCCGCCGTTGCATTTGCCAGGAAGAGCGACTTGAGCTTGGCCGTTTTTGATAAGGGAGCTTTTTCCAAAATCCGGGATTTCAGGACCGGCGAGGGCGTCGTGTTCACCTTTAACCGCGACAATCGTTTAGTTGGCATTGAGGAGCTTCGGCTCCCGAGCTAAGAAGGGGTCAACGTCGTAAAGACGGTTGATTCTCAGAGCCCGGTTGGTTACACCATTCGGGCTTTTTTCTTGCAAAAAGATAAAGAAAGTATTATTCTGAAATTAATTATTAATAATACCTAAAAATATGGCAATAAAACATCTCGTTTATTCAAAGGATTTAAAAAAAGAAGATTATGACGAGCTTTCCAGGCGTTTTCAGTATTTTGTAAAAAATGGGATCTCGCCGGATTTGTGTAGGGGCAAAATAGTTTCAACTTTGTTTTTTCAGCCCTCAACGCGCACAATGAGCGCCTTTCAATCGGCAATGATAAGATTGGGCGGTGGATGGATGGGGGTGACAGACGCAAATAGCATTTCTATGGGGAAAGGAGAATCGTTTGAAGATACTATAAGAGAATATAGTTGTTTTTCAGATTTGATTGTATTGAGGCATCCCGATGATGATTCAGCAGAAAGGGCAGCAGCTAATTCTTTTGTACCGGTTTTGAATGGGGGCTCTGGCTCCAGAGAGCACGCGATTGCTGCTCCATGGATTTTAATGAGCATGGAGTATTATGCAAAAAAGCCTTTGCAAGGATTAAAGATTGGTATTTACGGCACGCCGGAAATTAACCGGGTGACCAAAGCCATGGTGCCGATTTTTGGAATGTACGGCATGGATTTAGTAATTGATGACTTGGGGCATTTTCCATTGCCGAAAGATATTGAAGAAAAAGCCAAAGCCAACGGATTGAAGAGTTTAAAATATGATAAATTGGATAATTTTATTGGCGACGTTGATATTTTATTTTTGACCCGCGGTCTGCAAAAAGGAATTATTCCGCCAGATAAATTTCCGAAAGAAAAAGAAGAATTAATTTTGAAAAGCTACAAACCCATTACAAAAGAGCATATGAAAAAACTTCGCCAGGATGCGATTTTATATATGTTAAAACCAAGAATTTTTGAAGTTGAAACTGATGTTGATCCAGACCCGCGCGCCGCTTATTCTAAAAATGAGCCGTTTACCGAGATGGGAGCTGCAATGATTACTTATTATTTGGGAATTAACATTTAACTGATTTTAAAAATTTGTAAAGAAATAGGCCCTTGATACATCCTGCATCAAAGGGCCTTTGCGTTTGTCCTTTCGGACCTAGTTCACGAAGTCGCGAGGAGGAGCCAGAAATGAACTCCTTTCCAAAATACGGACTCGTCCGGGTTGAATGTGGGTGAATGGTGATCGCCTCCGGAATTTGGCGTGTGGGCGCCGAGCATAAACATTGCGCTCGGCACTCTCATGGCGTAGTGGGCAAAGTCCTCTCCACCCAACAACGGATTCATCCCCGTAACTTCTTCGCCGTTGGTCATGAGGAGGACAGCCGCATCTGTGTACGCGGAGTAGTCGTTGACCAAGGCCGGGTGGCCGTGAATCAACTGGACGTCTGTAATCTTGGCGTCCATGCTGGCCGCTACGGCTATCGCTTCCATTTCGATGGTCGTAGCCCACGCTTCGTGTTCTCGCCTCGGCAACATGGTACGGAAACCGTACCACACTTCTGCCTCGGCCGGCATCACGTTGCTCCCCTTGCCGGCGTTGACGACTGCCGGCTCCAATGTCGCGGGTTGCAGTGGGTCAAAGTGCCGGGCGATGAAAGTGTTCAACTGATTCATGATCGCGTTGACCACTCTCAAAGCGTTGACCCCTGTGTGGGGCTTTGCCACATGGCCGCCGGAGCTATTCACCTTGAAGTAGATCCGCCCCGAGTTGCCCAGCATTGCGCCGGAGCACGAACGGAATGCTCCGAATGTGCTCTCTGGCATGTTGTCGATGTGCAGAGCGTAAGCCCTGTTGACACCTTCCAACACACCTTCCTTGACCAGCACTTCGCCACCGGACTCCGGCCGCGGGTCTGTACCCGGGTTTTCCTCGGCGTCCTGGAACACAACTCGTATGTTCTTGGTCAGCTGGATCTTGTGCTCGGAAATCGCTTGAAGCGTGCCGAGCAACATGGCCGTACCGCAATCATGCCCGCAGGCATGGCTCTTGCCCTCGCTCACGCTCGCGTAGGGCAGGCCGGTCTTCTCGGTCACCGGGAGAGCATCGAAGTCTGCCCGGCACAAGATCTTCTCGCCGCCGGGGATCGTGTCGATGTCAACGACGATTCCGCCGTCAAACATCTTGGGCTCAAAGCCCATACTCTGGACTTTGCCTTCGATAAAATCTCTTGTCCAAGAGGTTTCCCACCGCGTCTCGGGATGTTTGTGCATCCGGTGACGGGCCTCAATCACGTACGACTCCACGCTCTTTGCGACTTCAATCAGGTTACTCACAACGTACAGATTACTCACAAATCACCTCGCTTTCGTTGTTTTTTCAAAGGAAACCTGTTATATTTGAGGAAAACCTTCCCCAAATTTAAGTTTCCGAACTATAACTAAATTTTAGCATATTATATTTAATCTGTCAAGCTTTACAAACAAAATGACACCAGAACAAATTAAAGAAAAGATGCTCTCTTTTAAATGGGAACGTTGGCTGGAACGGTCATTCGGCGGTTTTATTTTGTCGCTTTTTATCGGCGGTAATTCAAGGTCCGCCATGAAAAGAATTGGCGTGGATTCAGAGCATGTTGCTTCTTTGTACGAAGAAGTTGCTTGGCATCAAAGCGATGATGTTTATAAACTTGCCGCCGTGGATATTAAAAAAGAAGTATCTAAAGGATTTAGCATAGAATCTTTATCAGATGCATGCGCTCGGCTTAGAGACGAGAAGCGTGCATATATAAAAAAACTTGTTAAAGATAAAAAAAGTGCACCGTTAGATAAACTCAGAGAAGTAGTGGATATTTTAAAAATAGTTACCACTTACATTTGGTTTGCCCATGATTATGAACATTACTTAGCCCCAATTTTAAAAAAAGAAATCCCTAAGTATTTTAAAGGGAATATTGATAAATTAATTGGGGATTTAAGTTTTCCGGAGAAGAAAAGCAGCCATAATTATCTTGAAGAGGAGTTATTGGCCGGCGTTGATTTAAATAAATTGACAAAAAAATACGGGTGGATTAAGGCGCGCGATTCTTTCGCCGATCCGTTTACGGTTTCAGAACTCCGCGAATTAAAAGAAAGTTTGATGAAGGAAAAGAGGACAGGTGTAAAAAGAATTAAAATTCCGAGCGGGTTGAAAGCGTTGATTAAAGAATCTCGCGAACTGGTGTATTTCAGAACTCTGCGGACAGATGTGTTTTACGAACTTTTATTTGTTGCCCGTCCGATTTTGGAAGTTGCGGCCAAGAATTACGGGTTAACTTATAAAGAACTGAGAAATTACTCCGTGCACGATTTGTTGGCAGGCAAGCTGGTAAAGTATCCGGATACGGTTACTTGCGCTTATTATAAAGACGAAGCGGCTTTTTTTACAAAACCAATTTTACCTAAGCAGAAATTTGTCAGTAAAGATATAAAAGGAGCAGTTGCTTATAAGGGTAGGGTGAAGGGTATAGTAAAGGTTGTGATGAAAGTTGAGGAATTAGATAAAGTTAAAAACGGAGATATTTTGGTCACTTTTATGACAGCTCCTTCGCATATATCTGCCATGAAAAAGGCAGCTGCTTTTGTGACAGATGAAGGCGGAATCACCTGTCACGCGGCCATCGTAGCTCGCGAAATGAAAAAGCCCTGCATCATCGGTACCAAAATAGCCACCAAGGTCTTAAAAGACGGAGACATGGTGGAGGTAGATGCCAATAAAGGAATTGTAAAAATTTTGAAATAAATAGTAAAATATGAATTATCTTGAAGAAGCTAAAAAAAATAAGCCAAGCGAATGGTATGTTGAACATGCCCCTGCTTTGCCGTTTTCAATTTCTGGAATGGCAAGGGGATTTACCGGTGGGACAAAGATTAAAAGATACAGCATAATTTTAGCTTATTTTGAAAAAGGCGAGATGGATTGGATTAGTTTGATAAAAGACCAAAACAAAATAGGCGAGATGATAGCTCAAAAGGGCCAAGCTTACTGGAAAAAAGAATTTAAAAGGTGGATAAAAAGCAAAAAAGCCATTGAAAGAAATTTTCAATTATTGAGAAAAAAAGACATATCAAAGATGTCTGACAAAGATATTATCGCAGAGATTAATAAATGGGTTGAGTTAAATTGGGAAGAAAGAAAAACATCAAGTTTGCTGGATCCATTTATGTTTTATGCCGATAGAAAGTTGCCAGAATTATTGGAGGATTTTGCTATTAAAAATCCAAAATTAAAAATTGATATAAATAAAGCCAGGGAAATTCTGACTCGTCCGGAAGACCCTTCATTTTTTGCGGAGTTTGAATTAAATCTTATTAATATAGCTAAAGAAATAATAAAAAATCCAAGACTCAGAAAAAAATTGTTGCAGGCACATATTGATAGGTTTGCATGGATTAAGGGAGATAGTTTTTCAAAAGGAAAGGAATACACATTTAATGAGGCGGTAGGCCATTTATCAGAAATATTAAAATTAGATATCAAAAAATTAGAGAGGGAGAACAAATCTTGGCAGAAAAATAAAAAAATAAGAAAAACGCATATCTTAAAATATAAATTTAATAAAGATATATTAAATATTGCCAATCTTTCATCTTTTTTTACAAAATGGCAGGACTTGAGAAAGGAGGACGCGATGATGAATACCTATCTTTTAACTAAATTTATCAGGGAGGTTTCTAGAAGAACAGGCATTGATGAAAATTATCTTTTTTGCCTTGACTATTCAGAACTTTACGATTTATTTTCTGGTAAAATTAGTATAAAAGAACTTAAAAAAAGAAGCGGAAGCTGCCTCTTCATTTACAAAAAGAGCGACCCCCAAATTTTCCATAAAGAAGATTTTAAAGATTTGGTAGAAAATATAATTAATCCTCCGCATGAAAAATCTGAAGTTATTTCGGGTAGCGTTGCTTCTTCAGGCAGGGCAATTGGAAAAGTAAAGATAGTTATAACGCGCAATGACGTGGATAAAGTTGAGATGGGGGATATTCTTGTTTCAACAATGACGAGACCCGAACACATTGTAGCCATGAAAAAAGCAGCCGCTATCGTCACTAACGAAGGCGGAATTACCTGCCATGCCGCATTAGTTTCAAGAGAACTAAAAATTCCCTGCATTATCGGCACCAAAATTGCTACCAAAGTTTTAAAAGACGGAGACCTTGTTGAGGTTGACGCAAACAAAGGAATAGTAAAAATAATAAAATGATAAAAAAAGAGATAAAACAAATTATTAAAAAAATACCAAATGATACGTTTTTGGCTGTCAGAGATATGTCTCTGCTGAGCTTTTCAGTTTTAGGGAAATCTCATGCTATTACCACAAAGAAAAAATTCGGAGTCGGAATCTTTACATTTTTTGCGATTAAAAATAATCAGGCCAATTGTTATAGGTCTGAAAAAGAGAATGAAAAATTTTCAAGGAACTTGGCTTTAAAATATAAAAATAACGAAAAGTATGCGAAAAAACTTGCTAATAATCTTATTGAATTAACGGATTGGTTCGGTCAGTTTATCGATAAAAATGAAACTTTGGCAGATTTCAGGAAGAATGCTAAATTATTTTTTGACAATTACGATGAATTCTTCGCGCTTCATCAAGGCATTTATTGGGGAGGAGATTTTCTTTCTAAAATAGAGATTGATGAAAAAGATAAAGAGCGCGTAAAAAGGACAATAGACACACTAAATTCAGCTTATAAATATAATGAATTAGTCGTGCCTGAAGTTGAAAAATATTTTAAGAATTTATGTATAACAGACTTTTTGTATAAAGAATTAATCGGTAAAAAAGAGATAAAGCCAAAAATAAGGAGCCTTTTATTTTTAAATAATGGAAAATGTATTGTTTTATCTCCGGAGGAAGCAGATATTATTGAGAAGGGAATTGAGGAGAAACAAAAAGCATCTTACCAATTAATAAAAGAATTCAAGGGTTTAGTTGTGACAAAAGGCGTTTATAATGGAAAAGTTAAATTAATAGCTGATTTAAATAATTTAAAAGATGTGAATCCTGGAGACGTTTTAGTAACGCACATGACAAGGCCTCAATTTAATAAGCAAATAAAGGGGGCTGGGGCAATTGTTACAAATGAAGGCGGAGTTTTATGTCATGCGGCAATGTTGGCACGAGAGTTTAATATCCCTTGCGTTGTTGGCACTAAAATCGCCACCAAGGTTTTAAAAGACGGCGATTTGGTTGAAGTTGATGCAGATAAAGGGATAGTAAAAATAATAAAAAGATGAATTATGAGTAATCGTAGAAAAGAAAAATTTACAAAATGGGTTACAAGACCAAGCTCTGTGGCAAGAAACATAGCTTTTATGGATTATTTTATAATGAACGGCGGCAAAAGGTTTATTGTTTTTCCTATAGATAAAAACAGGGCAACCTATTATTTAGAAGAGGTTTCATACAAAAATTTTCTAAAGAAGCTGTTAAAGAAAGAACTAAAAAATTGGAAAAATCATATTAAAAATTATTTTAAAGATATAAAAAAACTAATTAACATTGCAAAAGTTGATAAAGATAAATTAAAAAAATTATCTAATAAAGAACTATGGGATTATTATCAAAATTATCACAAGGCGATGGTGGATTTTGGGTCGTATGTATATATGCCATTTGCTTTAGAGGAATTTTTGGAACTAAAAATATATAAAATATTTCCCGAAAAATTTGATTTAATAACCAGCCCAAACAAACTTAACGAGTTTCAAACAATGCTTTTGATGTTATTTAAGGGCAAGCCAGAGGAAGTGGCAAGAGATTACGGGCGGTTTAATGTTTATTCTTTAAATGAAGAGCCGTATTCGGCAGAATATTTTAGAAAATTAAAGAAAACATTAAAAGAAAAAGAATTAAAGACAATCAAAAATCAGTTGAGAAAAAATCATTTAGAGTTTGGTAAATTTATTAAATCTGTTAAAGATGAAAACTTAAAGGCAAAATGTATCTTAATGCATGAATACGCTTTTATTAGAACAGACAGGGTTGATGCGTTTAAACACGCATTGTTTTGCGCTATATCATTTTTTGATAGATTAGTGGAAATAATAAATAAACCAGATTGGGCACGGAGAGAAGCAATAAATCTTTTACCAGAAGAAATAAAGCAAATACTTTTTTATAAAAATACCCCGGCATTAAACGACATAAAAAAAAGAAGCTACGGAAAATGTATTTTTGATTACCATAAGGGTAAAAAGATGATTTTTATAACAGACAAGAAAGAAATAGAGAAGATAAAAAAGATGGTTGAGGGCGACTATAAAAAATCTAATATAATTAAAGGCGTTATTGCAAATGGGGGAAAAACAACGGGTAAAGTTGTGGTTGTGTTAAATAAAGAGGAACTTAAAAAAGTACAAAAGGGAGAGGTTTTAGTGGCAGCTTCAACAGAGCCAATTTATACGCCTTTTATGAAAAACAGTATAGCTATAATAACCGATGAGGGAGGCATAACTTCTCACGCCGCAATTATTTCTCGCGAACTTGGCATCCCCTGTATTATCGGTACTAAAATAGCCACAAAGGTCTTAAAGGACGGCGATTTGGTGGAAGTGGATGCAAATAAGGGCATTGTAAAAATTTTAAAATAATAAAAATAATATGGAAATCAAAAATCTTCCGGAAAAGTATAAAGAATTATGGGAAAAATGTCTGCCGATTTTACAGAAGGGCAGGCCGGGCGATGATTCGCATGCGATTGAAGTTGCCGAATTTATTATTAATAGCGGCAACAAAAATATTGATTTGGATGTTTTAATACCAGTTGCCATTATGCACGACATTGGACACTCTGGCATCTTGCCTGAGCATTTTAAATATATAACAGGAGGCGAGAGGCTTGTTAATGCAAAATTGGTGCATATGTTGGTTGGCGCAAAAATAGCAAAGAAAATTCTTGATTCTATAAATTACGACAAAGATAAGATTGCAGAGATTATTGATATGATAAGCATACATGACGCAGACCAGCTTGAGGGTGCAAATGCGTCTGAAATTTTTAATACAAACAACAAAAGGATTTTCCATGATATTGATTGCATGGATAGATATAATTTAGAACGTATGAAAAAAATGGAAAAATTATTCCCTGATAAAAATAAAATGTTTGAAATGCTGGAAAAAAATTTAGATGCATTTTTTGACCCAAGCCTGAAAGAGGTTGCCAAAAATAAGCTGGAAGAAATAAAAAAACAAATGCTGCCCGAAAATGAATAAACAAGAAATTATAAAATATTTAAAAGAAAATAAGTTTGACATTCAGAGTGCTAACGCTACTTTTTTGGCGCTGACTTCGGTTTACTCAGCCTATGCAAATTGCGAGAAGGTGAGCGGGGTTAATTTTAGCCCCATAATTGCTTATACTTCTTTTAAGAAAAATGCTGCCAGGGGGTTTGCTTCATTTGTGCAGATAATCCCCAACAAATTGATAGAAGAAATTGGAGTAAAAAGTTATACAGATTATATCAAAAACCCGAAGAGTTTAGACAAAAAAAGGAAAGACCACAAAAAACTTGAACTGGAATTGGATAAATTATGGAATACTTACTTGAAAAAGAGAGAAGGAATTTTAGAAAAAGAACTTTTGAAGATATACAAAAAAATGGTTGATTTGCTTACAGAGTGGTGGTATTACGGCGCTATTGAGGAGGGCAAGGGCAGGTCGATAGAGCAAGGGCCTGTATTAAGTTGGGCAAAAAGAAATAAAATTAGCATTAAAGATGCAAGCGAAATAATAAGCGTGTTATCACACCCGAAAGAGCCGTCTATCTTCACGAACGAGAGAACTGAATTTTTTAAAAATTGCCTTTATGTTTTTAATAAGAGAACAGGACTCGAAGGGTACCCCATAAATAAATTACTTAAAGATAAAAAATTAAATCAAAAACTAGGCAATTATATTAAAAAATATTTTTGGTTTAAGTCGGATTTTTACAAAATAAAAAAAATTACAAAAAATTCTCTATTGCAAGATATTTTAAAAGAAATAAAAGGCAGAAGCAAAAATGACATTTTATTTGAAATTCAAAAAGGAAAAGATGATTTAGAAAAAATTGAAAAACAAAAAAAGGAATTATTGGCCGGAATAAAAATAAACAAAGAAGATAAAAGAGACATAGACTTTGCGACAAAGATTATATTTTGGATTGACGAGAGAAAAGAAGGGATGATGAAAATTTTTTATTATCTTAACAGCTTTTTAGAGGATATAGCCGCCAAAAACAACCTTAATTATCACCATCTTGGTTTATATGGCACAAAAGAGTTGGAAAAATTTATTGAGAGCAAAAAGAAAATTAGCGCAGAAGAGGCAAAATCCAGAGATGAGGGAGTTTTTATAATATGGGAAAAAGGAAAAGACGCGAAGATATTCTATAATAAAGATGCAGAAGAACTTTTTTCTGTAGCGACGCACATAAAAGAAGAAGAATTGACGGGGCAGGTAGCGAGCAGGGGCAGTGTCAATAAGATAACGGGTAGAATAAAAATTATTTTAAATCCTAAAAAAGAAAAATTTGAAGACGGATGTATCCTTGTTACTTCCATGACAAGAGTTGAATTTGTGCCATTGATGAAAAAGGCAAAAGCAATAATTACAAACGAGGGCGGGATTGCTTGCCACGCGGCCATTGTTTCAAGGGAACTTGGAATTCCATGTATCATCGGCACAAAAAATGCAACGCGGGTTTTAAAAGATGGAGATATGGTAGAAATGGATTTGGAAAAGGGGACTATAAAAATATTGAATAAAAAATAGATGAGTCAGGAGAATATTAGAAATTTTTGTATTATTTCACACATTGACAGCGGCAAGTCCACGCTGGCTGACCGGCTTTTGGAATTGACCAGAACTGTTGATATAAAAAAAATGAAGCCCCAGTTTTTAGATAGCATGGATTTGGAACGTGAAAAGGGGATTACAATAAAACTGAAACCCGTGCGAATGAATTATAATTTTCAAGGCAAGGAATATATTTTAAACCTTGTTGATACTCCGGGCCACGTTGATTTTTCATACGAGGTTTCCAGGTCTTTGGCCGCTGTTGAGGGAGCTGTTCTATTAGTTGACGCAACCCAGGGAATTCAGGCACAGACATTGGCTAACTTGGAATTGGCAAAAAAACAAAGATTAACCATTATTCCAGTTGTAAATAAAATTGACTCGCCGCTCGCAAAAGTTAAAGAATCGGTTGAGGAAATGGCAAATCTTTTAAATATTTTGCCAGACGAGATTATACAAATATCTGCAAAAAACGGAACAAATGTGCAAGAAGTCCTGAAGGCAATTATAGAAAAAGTGCCAAGCCCGAAAGATTTAAATTCGGGAGCAAAACCCTTTCGGGCATTAATATTTGATTCAGAGTACGACTCTTTTAAGGGCGTCATTGCATATGTTCGGGTTGTTGACGGGGAAATTTCAAACACAGAAAAAATAGAGCTGTTAGCAACAGATACTAAAACTGAAATAAAAGAATTGGGCTACTTAAATCCTGCATTTTCTGTAAAACAGAAAATTTCAGCAGGAGACATTGGATATATTGCTACGGGAATAAAGGAACCTGGTAAAGTAAGAGCTGGAGATACCATCGTAAGATTGCAGCCAGTTAATTTAAAGGGTCAGATTCAGCCCCTGCCGGGGTATCAAGAACCAAAGCCTATGGTTTTCGCCAGTTTGTATCCTGAAAATCCCGATGATTTCGATTTGTTAAAGGTTGCCCTGTCAAAATTAAAGTTAAATGATCCATCTTTAGTTTTTGAGCCAGAAATGAAAGAGGCTTTAGGCAGGGGATTTAACTGCGGTTTTTTGGGAACTTTGCATATTGAAATAGTTTCAGAAAGATTGCAAAGAGAGTTTGGATTGGATTTGGTAATTTCAACGCCGTCTGTGGTGTATAAAATAATTGACAACAAGGAAAAAGAAGTTTTTATTTATTCGGCTTCAGACTGGCCGAATCAATCTACAATAAAAAAAACAGAGGAGCCATGGGTATCTTTAGAGGTGATAGCGCCCTCAAGCCACATAGGAAAATTAATGGAAATATTGAAAGAGCTTAAGGGAAATTATTTAGAGACAAATTATTTGAGCAGGGATCGAGCAGTAGTGGTTTTTGAAACTCCTTTAAGGGGAATCATTGCCAATCTTTACGATAAAATAAAAACAGTCAGCCAGGGATATGCTTCAATGAACTATAAGCTTTTAGGATTTAGGCCGGGTAAATTAGTAAAAATGGAAATTTGGGTAGCTGGCAATAAAGAAGAGGCCTTTTCCAGGATAGTTGCGGAAGATGAGGCATATTTTGAAGGTAAAAAATTAGTTGAAAAATTAAAAGATGTTTTGCCTCCAGAACAATTTTCAGTTGCGCTCCAGGCAGTATTAGGCGGAAAGGTAATTGCCAGAGAAACAATAAAAGCTCGCAGAAAAGATGTTACAGGATATTTGTACGGGGGCGACGTAACCCGCAAGAGAAAACTTTTAGAAAAGCAAAAAAAAGGCAAGAAGCTGTTAAAGCAGAAGGGGAGAGTAAATATTCCCACAAAAGCATTTTTAGAAGTTTTCAGGGCTTAGCAATCACCTTGATTTATCGCTGTTTTGTGGTAGAATAACATACATACACAGCGCCATGGAGGAGTAGTACCTCGACAGTCTCATAAGCTGTAGGCCCTGGTGCAATTCCAGGTGGCGCAACATTTATAATTTTAATGCCGGGGTAGCTCAGTTGGTAAGAGCGTTGCACTCATAACGCAAAGGTTCGTGGGTTCGATCCCCACCCCCGGCACATGCGGGCGTAGTCCAGCCTGGTTTAAGACGCCTCCCTGTCACGGAGGAGATCACGGGTTCAAATCCCGTCGCCCGCGCATTAAAAATCCGCCCTCTTTTAAGAGGGCGGATTTTAGATAAAGTAAGACACGATTATTATTGTTTCGGACATCCGCAGTCGCAACTTCCGTCTTCTTTTGTGTGTTCGTGTCCACACTTTGGACATTTATTTTCTTCAGCCATATTATAAAACGTGTGTTAGCACGATTAGTTTTGTTATCCGACCTTTAATCAAGTATACTATCTGGCACTCAAAAGGTAAACAGTGTGTTCTGGTCCATATGATATGAACTAGATGGGATTGACACAAGACCACTAATGATGTAAAATAAGTAGTTAGATTAAGTGAGCTGATTTCGTTCTTTTCCAAAATCAAACTAATCCATAACCAGAAGGAGACGAGAATATGAAGGGCATTTGCAGTGTCTGCAAAAACCGCAAGGTCGTTTACCGTAGTCGCAAAACCGGCAAAGCCATTTGCCCGAACTGTTATCGCAAAGACCCCTTCACCCACGAGTGCTGTTCAAAGTGCGGCGAAGTCAAGCATGTGGCGGCTCGCAGTGAGTCTGATGAGGCCATCTGTATAAACTGCTATCAGATGGCTCGTTACCAAGACCCTTCCACCCACGAGTGCTGTTCAAAGTGCGACAAAGTCAAACCGGTGCATGCTCGCGACAAAACCGGCAGAGCCATTTGTCTGAACTGTCGTCGCAAAGACCCCTCCACCCACGAGTGCTGTTCAAAGTGCGACAAAGTTAAACCGGTGCATGCTCGCGACAAAACCGGCAGGGCCATCTGTCGGAACTGCTGGCGCAAAGACCCTTCCACTCAAGCGCGCTGATATGGTCACCAGTCCCGCCTAGGATATTATCATCGAATCTCAGGCGGGATTTTTTTAATTCCAGACTTTTTTATTCACAGCAAACAGGTTTTTAAGAGATTGATTATAAACAAAAAAACACGAATTGAACGTGTTTTTTTGTTTTGAGCGGGTTGATTAAGACAAATGTTTTGAAACTAGTTTTGTCATCTCAAACATATTTACTACGCTCTTTCCGCCAAAAACTGCTTTTAATTTGGCGTCGGCGTTAATGTTCCTTTTGTTCTTTTTGTCCTGCAGGCCATT
>ERZ1292629.1309-Hain-H43-01um-R1-1309-length-24813-cov-5_pt1 | contig 24813 bp, 29 predicted proteins | sample MGYA00564399_ERZ1292629 | MGnify/ENA primary metagenome ERZ1292629 (study PRJEB36523, sample SAMEA6512636) | groundwater metagenome | collected 2019-01-08 | study: AquaDiva: Metagenomics assemblies of 32 groundwater samples
AAAATTTTTGAGCCTTCGCCCTCGGAGTCATAAGGACAGGGGACCCACGACTCTTAAAATTTTTATTTTCATGATTTTACCATGCCATTTATTGATGAAATAAAAATATACGCGGAAGCGGGCAGAGGCGGGAACGGCGTAGTCAGATGGCGTCAGGAAAAATTCGTGCCCAAAGGCGGGCCGGCCGGAGGGGACGGTGGACGCGGGGGAGATTTTTACGCCCAGGCCATTCGGGATGTGCATGTACTTTCAAAATACAAAGCGAAAAAAAGTTTCAGCGCGGAAAGGGGCGAAGACGGCGGAAATAAAAGTTTGCATGGCAAGAAGGGGAATGATTTTGTCTTGCAACTGCCGATAGGAAGCGTTATCACCAATTTGGAAACGGAAGAAAAATGGCAACTGCTGAAAGAAGGGGAAAAAGTTCTGCTTTTGAAGGGCGGATACGGCGGTTTTGGCAACGAACATTTCAAAAGTTCCACCAATACTACTCCCAGAGAGTGGCGTCCGGGAGAGGAAGGAGAAAAAGGGAATTTTCTCATTGAACTTGAGCTTTTTGCGGACCTGGGGCTGGTGGGACTGCCTAATGCCGGCAAATCGTCGCTATTGAACGCCCTGACTAACGCGGACGCGAAAGTGGGAGATTATGAGTTTACCACTCTCAACCCCAACCTGGGCGATTTTTACGGCTACACTATCGCCGATATACCGGGGCTAATAGAAGGGGCCAATACCGGTAAAGGACTGGGGGTGAAATTTTTACGTCATATTAAACGCACCAGAATGATCGCGCACTTGGTTTCTTTTGAGAACCTTTCCAAAGGTTCGGCGGGCATGATAAAAGCTTACAAAGAAATCCGCAAAGAGCTGGAAAAATACGACAAGAATTCAAATCTGGGCGAAGAAGGATTGTCCCAAAAAGATGAAATTATTATTCTGACCAAAAGCGATGTTATAGAAGATCCGAAAATTATCGCGAAGAAAATAAAAGAATTTAGTAAATTAAAGAAAAAAATTTTCATTCTTTCTCTGTTTGATGATAAAATGATAAAAGATTTGGTAAAAGAATTAATCAAGATTTTAAAGAAGTAATTATGAATAAATATTATCCGACAATTGGACTGGAAATTCACGCGGAACTTAAAACGCAGACCAAAATGTTTTGCGGCTGTAAAAACGACCCGGACGAAGAAAATCCCAATGTCAATATTTGTCCCGTCTGCATGGCGCATCCGGGAACTTTGCCGGTCATTAATAAAAAAGCGGTGGAAAGTGTCATAAAAGTCGGTTTGGCTATTGATGGCAAAATAGCCGATTTCACCGAATTCGACCGTAAGAATTATTTTTATCCGGATATTCCGAAAGGCTTTCAGATTTCACAATATAAATATCCGATAGTTTCCGGCGGTCATCTGGCGGATTTTGATATTACCCGCGTGCACCTGGAAGAAGATACAGCCAACAATAAACATGACAGAGGCGACTACTCTCTGGTTGATTTTAACCGCGCCGGTGTGCCGTTGATGGAACTAGTGACTGAACCGCATAGGTTTGAAAATGCGGAAACTGCAGCAAAAATTACCTCTAATTTTGCCAAAGAACTTCAGCTTGTACTTTGGTATTTGGGAGTTTCGGAAGCCAATATGGAAAAAGGCGAGATGCGGGTGGAGGCGAATATTTCCGTTTCGGAAGCCTCGCCCGTGGCCGGGCTATGGCCGAGGGATAAAAACAAACTGGGCACCAAGGTAGAAGTAAAAAATTTGAACTCTTTCAAAAGCGTTGAAAGAGCCATTAAATTCGAGTTGGAAAGAATGACAGAACTTTTGGGAAACGGAAAAGGGAATGAAATAGTGCAGGAAACCCGCGGCTGGGACGAAAGCAAGCAAAAAACATTTTCGCAGAGGAAAAAAGAATCCAGCCAGGATTACCGATATTTTCCGGAGCCGGATCTTCCGAAAATGAAACTGCACAAAGCTTTTGATTTGCAAATAATGAAAGAAATGTTGCCGGAGTTGCCGGTGGAGAAACGCGTCCGTTATAAAAAAGATTTTGGAATTAAAGATGAAGATATAGAAGTGTATGTGAATAATCCCGAATTAGCTTTATGGTTTGAAGTTGTAGCTTTTAATTTGGAAAAAAATATTGATAAATTAAAAATTGCATCTAATTATGTTACTTCTGATTATTTGGGTTTAAAGAAATCAAAAACGGAAGCAAGGCTTCCGTCTGCACAAAATTTTACCGAGCTTATGAATTTGGTGGGAGATAATAAAATTTCTTCCCGAGTGGCGAAAGATATTTTGGCCATGATTGTTTTGAAAGATGAATCCCCGCTCAAAATTGCGATGGAAAAAAATTTATTACAAAAAAACGATGAAGGTACACTGAAAGAAATCGCGCAAAAAATCATTGATGCCAATCAGAAAGTCGTGTCGGATTACAAGGGAGGCAAGGAACAGGCCCTTATGTCTCTGGTAGGGCAGATAATGAAAGAAACAAAAGGTTCAGCCAATCCACAAATAGTTAAAGAGTTGCTGGTAAAAATGTTAGAATAGATAAATGAGCAATAAGGATATTTTGATGAAAACAGTTGCCCGTCTGGTGTCTTCTCCGAAAGGCATTCTGGCTATTGATGAAAGCGTAAAGACCTGCAATAAGCGTTTTGAAAAATTAGGCGTACCGGAGACTGAAGAAAAGCGCAGAGAGTACCGGGAACTTCTGGTAACCGCGCCGGGAATTGAGGAATATATTTCCGGTTATATTCTTTTTGACGAAACCATTAGGCAGTCCGCAAAAAACGGAGAAAAGTTTATTTCCATATTACAAAAAAAAGGAATTGATGTCGGCATAAAAGTTGATGAAGGATTGGCTGATTTTCCTCCTTATGACGGGGAAAAAACTACAGTTGGTCTTTGGGGACTATCCGACAGATTGCGGGAATATAAAGATATGGGTGCCATTTTCGCCAAGTGGCGCGCGGTTTACAGCATAGGAGAAAATACTCCAAGCCCGGGTTGTGTTGAAGAAAATGCAATTTTGCTCACGAAATATGTTCTTATGTGCCAGGAGATGAGTATTGTTCCGATGATTGAGCCGGAAGTTTTGATGGATGGTAACCACAGTATAGAAAAATGTTATGAAGCAACCGCGCAGAATTTGAATATTATTTTTTCCAAATTAAAAAGTTTGAATGCTTTCATTCCCGGACTGATTTTAAAAACAAATATGGTGATTTCCGGAAAAGAGGCTCAAGTACGGGCTCAGATGCAGCGAATCGCCGAAATGACCATAAAGTGTTTAAAAGAGAACGTGCCGTCAGACATCGGCGGAATAGCTTTTCTATCCGGTGGGCAAAGCGAGGAAGAGGCTGTAGAAAACCTGAATGCCATGCATAAGATAGGTCCGTTACCCTGGCCGCTCACCTTTTCTTATGCCCGCGCTATTCAGAATCCCGCGCTTAGAAGCTGGGCGAAAAATCCCGAAGATGTAAAAACCGCGCAGGCTCTATTATTGGCTGCCGCCAAAAACAGCAGCCAGGCATCCGTAGGCAAATATAAATAAAATGTTTTGGATAATACCAATAATTTTTTTAATAATGTTTGAAGCGGTAGCTGATATATTTGCCAAGGAATATGCATTGAAGGGTTATTGGTGGTTCTGGGCTGCCGCAATTTTTGCTTACATAGTGGCTAATGCTTTTTGGCTTTGGGGTATAAGAAGCGGTTCAGGGCTTGCCCGTGGTGCTATTATTTTTTCAGTTGTATCCGCCATCCTGGCTATTATTATTGGTTTGTATTTTTACAAAGAAGAAACAAATTATATTCAGATAATAGGTATGATTATTGGTGCTTTATCTCTAATCTTAATTTTTTGGGAATAAAAAATGAAAGAAGAAATACAAAAATTTTTCAAGGGGGAAGTGGAAGGTAGCAAGAAAACCATCGAAAAATATTCGCGGGACGCCAGTATTTTTGAAGTCAGGCCCAAGCTGGTGCTTTTTCCGGAAGATACCGAGGATGTGAAAAAAATAGTCAAATGGGTTTCCGAAAACAAGGATAAATACGCCGATCCGAAGAAGAATAAAGATTGGAAAAATCTTTCCATCACAGCCAGATGCGCGGGTACGGATATGTCCGGCGGAGCCATCGGAGAATCTTTGATTTTGGATTTCACCAGAAATATGAATAAGCTGATTTCTTTTACCAAAGACAGAATAACCGTTCAGCCCGGCATGTTTTACCGCGATTTTGAAAAAATAACCCTGGAAAAGGGACTGATCTTACCCTGTTATACCGCCTCAAAAAGTTTAAATGCCATGGGCGGAATGTTCGGCAATAATTCCGCCGGAGAGAGAACGCTTAAGTACGGAAAGACCGAAGATTATGTTCTGGAAGCCAAAGTTGTTTTTTCCGACGGCAATGAATATATCGTCAAACCCCTGACCCAAAATGAATTAATGAAAAAAATAGCTCAGCCAAACCTCGAGGGCGGGGTTTACAAGAATATTTATAATTTGATAAATAAGAACAGAGAAGAAATAAAATTGGCAAAACCGAAGGTGCATAAAAATTCGGCTGGCTATTATATTTGGAATGTCGAAGATCCTGAACGAACGAAGCGAGCCGAAGGATATTTTGATTTAAATAAATTGCTTGTCGGTTCCCAAGGAACACTTTGTATCGCCACAGAGATTACTTTTAAACTTGTCCCGAATCCGAAATATTCCAAACTGGTGGTTATTTTTATGAATGATTTGGAACCCTTGGGCCGCCTGGTGGATGAGATTTTGCAATTTAACCCGGAAACCCTGGAGGCCTACGATGATAAAACTATGAAGTTGGCGGTCAGATTTTTCCCGGATTTTTTTAAAAATAAAGGATTCGCCGGCATAATCAGATTTATGCAGAGTTTTCTGCCGGAACTGAAAATGATGCTGACCGGAGGTTTTCCCAAACTGATTCTTCTGGCGGAATTTGCCGGAGATAATGAAGTTGAAGTCGATAAAAAATGCGTCAAGTTGCAAGAAAGAATAAAATATTTCAAACTCAAGGTTCATATTACCGAATCCGAAGAAGAATCCAATAAATATTGGGACATAAGGAGAGAAAGTTTTTCTCTCCTGCGAAAACATGTTTTCGGGCTTCACACCGCCCCATTTATAGACGACATTATAGTCCGTCCGGAATTTTTGCCGAAATTCATTCCGGAACTGAATCGAATTTTAAAACAATATAATTTGACTTACACCATAGCCGGACATGCGGGAGACGGCAATTTCCACGTTATTCCTCTGATGGATTTCTCGCTTCCCGATACCTCAAAAATCATAATGGAATTGGGAGGATCGGTTTATAATCTTGTCCTGAAATATCACGGCTCAATCACCGCCGAGCATAATGACGGCATTATCCGCACCCCCTATCTGGAAAAAATGTATGGAAAAGATATGATCAAAATTTTCAAGGAAATTAAAAATATTTTTGACCCCGGAAACATATTCAATCCGGGCAAAAAAGTGATTTCGGGGGACGGAAACGGCGACAAAAAATATATGGTTTCGCATATAGCTCTGGAGCATAACATTGATCATAAAGTTTAAACGCATTTGCGTTTTCTCTGTTTTTATATATAATGATGCTCATGTTTGCAATTAAAGCTAAAAAAAGAAATGAAAGCGTCAAGCCGGACGCTTTGAGAAAAGCGGGAGAAATACCGGCTGTTTTTTACGGAGCGGGCAAAATGACTGCCTCCATTTCCATACCGGTTGCCCAATTTAAAAAACTTTGGCGGGAGGCCGGAGAATCTTCCACCGTTAAGATTTCGGTTGGTGATAACAACATTGATGCCCTTATTCATGAAGTGCAGGTTCATCCGATAACGGAAGAACCGATACATGTGGACTTCCTGGTTGTAGATATGAATAAAAAAATACGGGTTAAAGTTCCGCTTGAGTATATAGGAGTATCCAATGCGGTAAAGAATGGACTGGGAAACCTCGTTAAAGTGCTCTATGAAATGGAAGTTGAAGCTTTGCCGAAAGACCTTCCTCACAATCTTCCGGTTGATATATCCAAACTTGAGACAATACAGGATCAAATTTTTGTTTCCGATATAAAATTGCCGGCCGGAGTTGCGGTTATTACCGATGGGCATGATGTCGTAGCCTCCATAGTCCTGCAGGTTGAGGAAAAAGAAGAAGTAGTAGCCGCGCCGGTTGATCTGTCCGCTATTGAAGTTGAAAAGAAGGGCAAGAAAGAAGAAGGGGAAGTGGCGGAAGAAGCTGCCACTGCTCCTGTCAAAGAAGAGAAAATAGAAAAGAGATAATTTCCTCCAGAGGCGGACGAGTTTTAAATATGTTAAAATAAAGACTATGGTTAAGAAATTCACCATATTTGTTTTCACGTTTATAATATATTTTTTCCTCATTTTTTCAGTGCCGAAAACCGCGTCTGCTTTTGATTGTCTTACTTTGAATACCTCTTCCAGTCCGGCGGATAGGGCCTATTGCCAGAGCCAACTTGACGAAATAGAAGCGCAACTTACGGATCTGTTGAATAAACAGGCGGAACAGCAAAAACAGACGGGAACGCTGAAAGGCGACGTCGATTATTTGACCAGCCAGATTAACGCGCTCAAGGCAAAAATAAAAGCCCGGGCGCTTGTTATCGCCAAATTGAAAGTGGATATTACCGATAAGGCCAACATGATTACGTCGCTTTCCCAAAAAATCGACAGGGAGCATGAATCACTGGCCCAACTTTTGAGAAATACGAATGAATTTGATAATGGAAACCTGATCAATCTGATTTTCTCCGATGATACCATCTCCAGTTTTTACAGTGATCTGGAATCCTATAATTCCATCAAACAGGCCATAAAAGATTCCGTTGATATTATTAACGGAGTAAAAAAACAAACCGAAATCGCTAAAACCGATTTGGAGAAAAAACAAAATGCCGAAACCGATGCCAAAGCCGAACTGGAAAGCGCTCAAAAGCAAGTGTCGAAATCCGAAGCGGATAAAAAACAGCTACTTGCTATCTCTAAACAGAAAGAAGCCGTCTATCAACAGCTTGCGGCGCAAAAAAAAGCCCAAGCGGATAAAATTCGCAGTGCTTTGTTCAGTCTGGCCGGTATCTCGCAAAAAATTGAATTCGGCACTGCGCTTCAATACGCCAATGAAGCTAAAAGCAAATTTGGCATTGACCCCGCGTTTCTGCTTGCTGTTCTTACTCAGGAAAGCAATTTGGGAGCGAATGTCGGACAGTGTTATTTAACTAATCCGGATACGGGAGCGGGGGTCGGAAAAAATACCGGGAAAATATTTTCGAACGTGATGAACCCCACGCGCGATGTTCCTGTATTCCTGAGTATCACGAATGACTTGCAATTCAATGCCTACCAGACGGCGGTTTCCTGTCCGGTAGCCGGAATCAAAGGATATGGCGGAGCAATGGGACCGGCGCAATTTATTCCTTCAACCTGGCAACTTTTTGCGGATAGACTGAAAGCTATTTTAAGCCACGAAGCCAATCCATGGTCGCCCCTTGACGCTTTTATGGCTTCGGGAATGTATCTGAGTGATCTCGGAGCAAAGGGTACCAGCACCAGCGCGCAAAACAGGGCGGCTTGCAGTTATTACGGAACCGGCGGTTCCTCCTGTTCTTATAGCCGAAGCGTTCAAAAATTAAAGGCCGCGATCCAGGATAATATAGATTTGCTTTCGAGTTAAAATTGTGTTAATCTCACTCAGTAATGAAAAGAGATATACACCCGAAATATAATATTAAAACCAAAGCTACCTGCGCTTGTGGAGCCGTTTTTGAAGTGGGTTCGACAATACCCGAAATTAAAATGGAAATATGCAGTTATTGCCATCCTTTTTATACCGGCAATGAAAAAATCATGGATACCGCCGGACGCGTGGAACGATTCAATAAACGCCGAGCTGCAACTGTAAAAATTAAAACTAAGAAATAATGGATTGGCAAGAATGGAAGAAAAGTCAAGAGAACGTGAAAACGGAAGAATTTCCCAATGAAATAGTTTTAGAAGTGCGTGCCGGTGCGGGGGGCGACGAAGCCTCGCTTTTCGCCTGGGAACTGGCGCATATGTATGAATTATTTTCTATGGCCAAAGGCTGGCAATGGAAAACGAATTACGAATCAAAAAGCGAATTGGGAGGATACAAAGAAGCCAGTTTTGAAATAAAAGGCAAAGACGTTTATAAAATGATGCGTTATGAAACGGGCGTGCATAGAGTCCAAAGAATTCCGGCAACGGAAAAAAACGGCAGAGTGCATACTTCCACTGCATCAGTGGCTGTTCTTCCTATTAGAAAAAAAGTTTTGTTTGAAATAAATCCGGCTGATTTGGAAATGGAATATTCCCGTTCGGGGGGAAAAGGCGGACAGAATGTAAATAAGGTTGAAACTGCCGTACGGCTCATCCATAAACCAACGGGTCTAGATGTGCGTTCGACCAATGAACGAAGCCAGCTGGCCAACCGCGAAAAAGCTCTCATGATTTTGGCGGCCAAACTCCAGCAATTGAAAGAAGAAGAGGAAGCAAAAAAATATGCCGGCGTGCGTAAAGACCAGATAGGCACGGGCGACCGTTCGGAAAAAATCCGCACTTATAATTTCTCGCAGGACCGGGTGACCGATCACCGCATCAAAAAATCCTGGCATAATTTGCCCAGGATAATGGAAGGAGGAATAGGGGAAATCATAGGTGCTTTGCAGTCAGGCGAAACAGGCGATGAGGAAGAGTAATTTTCCACAGTTTTACAAAACTATTTGTTTGTTATATCATAAAGGTTTAGATAACAACTCACGTTCTTCACATCTTTAAGGAGACACAATGCAATCTCAAATTCAACAGTGTGTTCTTGAAGCCGGGGGAAGGCTTCGCTATTTAAATACGGCTGGGTTTAAAAAAGGAGAACAAGACAAATCCATCAGCCGTATTCTTTCAAAGGGGATACGTCCAGTATCCGGGTGTATAAAAGTCAGGGGCAGAGAAATTCTAGTTTTTATGGTGGTTGCTACCGATGTTTCCAACTGGCAACCATATCTTCAAAAACTTGCAAGAACAAAACAATTTTTACGGGGAACAAGCGTAGATGTATGGTTGGATGTTCGAAATGATACTCTCTGGACTTTGAGCGAAGATAACCAAAAAATTCTTCTCTCAATACTTCAGAATATCAAGAAGTGAGCCTCGTGTCAGACAAATTGCCTTGTGCTTTGTTTGAAACGAGGCTTTTTGTTTTTTATTGCTATTATTTTATTTTTATGCTATGCTATCGGAGTAGTTTCTCAGAAGAGCTTTTAAGTTTTCGTTAAAGAGACATTGAGCGACAAGAGTATCTACGATCCGATTTTAATCGGATCATTATAATTAGTTTTTACTCGTTTTTTCAAAAACGGGAGAAGTAAAAAATATGGCTACAAAGCTATATGTAGGGGGACTCCCTTACAGTGTTCAAGAAGACGCCCTCAGGGACCTCTTCGCGCAAGCTGGTAATGTTACATCAGCTGTGATTATCATGGACAAAATGTCCGGTCGCTCAAAAGGTTTTGGATTCGTGGAAATGTCTACAGCCGAGGAAGCAGCCAATGCTATCTCAATGTTCAATGACCAGGAATTTGAAGGACGAAAACTCACAGTCAATGAGGCTCGCCCAATGGAAGCAAGACCGCCTCGAACAGGAGGTAGCGGCGGATACGGCGGAGGTAATGGCGGTTATGGCGGTGGAAATCGCGGACGCCGAGAATACTAATTTTTTAGATTCTTAAAAAACAAAAATCGCCCCAAGGGGCGATTTTTGTTTGCAGATAAAACATATATTTGATATAGTTTTTTTGTCGGGCGTGTAGTTCAGTGGTAGAACGCTGTCCTGATAAGACAGAGGCCGTAGGTCCGATTCCTGCCACGCCCACATGGAAACGGAAGAAAATAAAAACAAAAAGGGAATTTGGTGGAAACCGGCTGTTGAGATATTCAGTGAAATTTCCACCTGGATCGCGGTGCCGATAATATTGGCGCTTATCGCAGGCAAGGCCCTGGATAAGCATTATGGTACGGCGCCCTGGATGCTTCTGATACTTGCCGGCATAGGTTTTCTGGTTTCATCATATGGAATTGTCCGTTCTGTCAGAAGATTCGTGGAAAAAACACAAGAAGAAGTAAAGAAAAACAAGAATTAATTTATGAAAGAAAATATTACATTATTCGCAGAGCCAATATTGCATTATCAGGGTTTTCCAATCACCAACGCCCTTTTAACCAGTTGGATTGCCGTGATTGTCATTATTGTTTTGTCCTATGTTTTGCGTTCCAAACTTCGGGAAGTTCCCGGCAAGATTCAAAATCTTTTCGAAATCATCGTAGAAGGCGCGCTTTCTTTATGTGATCAAGTCACCAACGACCGCAGACTTTCCATGAAAATTTTTCCGATTGCTATTTCGGTTTTTGTTTTTATCCTTGTCAACAATTGGTTCGGTCTACTCCCGCTCGGGGGATTCGGGGTTCTGGAAAAAGGAGAACATGGGCTTTTTTTTGTTCCGTTTCTGCGCGGAGGCACAGCCGACATAAACACGACTATCGCGCTTGCGATTATGGCGGTTTTGGGCGCGAATGTATTCGGCGTTTTTTCAATAGGTATATGGAAAACTTTCAACAAATATGTTAATCTAGAAGTGATTGGAGAGATAGGAAAAAAATTGCGCAAGGATCCAACAATCGTTATCGTCGCTCCAATTACGTTCTTTGTCGGGTTAATTGAAATTATAGGCGAATTTGCGAAAGTCGCATCACTCTCTTTCCGTCTTTTTGGCAATGTATTTGCGGGAGAAGTTCTGCTTGTTTCCATGGCGGCCTTGGTTGGATATATTGTCCCGATACCTTTTATTTTTCTTGAAATGTTGGTGGGAGTCATTCAGGCGCTTATTTTTTCAATTTTACTTGTTGTTTATTTTACCGTTGCGTCCAGTGATCATGACGAACATGAGCAGGAATCTGCCTCGCCGGGTCAAGGCGGGCATGAAAAGTCGATTATTATTAATAACGTCCCGACCTAGATCGGGGAAAAGAAATATATGGATTTAAGTACTATTTCAAAAGCGGTTGTTATGGGTATTGGAGCTCTTGCTCCCGCTATAGCCATCGGTATGATTGGTTCAAAAGCCATGGAATCAATCGGCCGCAATCCAGAATCTGCCAGTAAAATTCTTGTGCCTATGCTTCTTGCCTGCGCATTTGCCGAGGCGATCGCCATTTACGCGCTTGTTATCGCATTTTCAATTTAAACTAGCAATTAGGCGCTAGGCGCTAGGCGTTAGCAAACTGAAAGTTAGGGCCTAGAGCCTAAGGCCTAAAGCCTATCAAAACCAATGGAGTCAATCATTAACACTTTTCATATCGATTTAAAGATTATTGTCGCCCAAATTCTTAACTTTGGGATTGTTTTTGCGGTTTTGTATATATATGCTCTTAAACCCCTGAATAAATTGATGAAAGAGCGTTCGGAGAAAATAGAAAAGGGGATTAATGACGCAAAATCAAATGCCCAAATTTTAAATAATACGAAAATTGAATATGAAGAAGTGTTGGCAAAAGCTCGCGGGGAGGCGGATAAAATATTTCAAGAAGGCAAAAAAGAAGCGGAAGCCAAAAAAACTTTAATGTTGGAAAAAGCGAAAAAGGAAGTCGCCGTCATGGTTGAAAATGGCAAAAAAAATCTTCAGAATGAAAAAGTAAAAATGGTCGGGGAAGCCAGGGAAGAAATCACTTCTCTTTCCGTAAAAATAGCGGAAAAAATACTGGGTGATAAAGTTAACGGACACTTTGATGAAAAAACAATGAAAGAATTAAAAAAATTATAAATATGGCAACTTTATCGAACAATGATATAGCCCGCGCGATTTATCTTCTTTCGAAAGATAAAACGCAGGCGCAACTCCGCGATACCAACGGGAAAATAGTGAATTTTCTTTTCCGAAGAAGATTGCTGTCGGAGACTCGCGACATACTCGAAAGATTGGATAAAATAATCAATTATGAAAATAGGACAGTGGAGGCAAAAGTATCAACCGCCAGAAAACTCAGGGGGAAATTCAAAAAAGAACTTTTATCTTTCCTGAAAAAACGATATAGGGCGAAAGGCGTTATTCTTGCGGAAAAGCTGGATGAGGAATTACTGGGAGGTGTAAGAGTGGAAGTGAACGACGAAGTTATCAATTTGACGGTTAGGAATAAAATTAACGAATTACAAGAGCATTTAGTAGGAAAAATATGAGCAGGAACTATATTATAGAAAATTTAAAAAAAGAGATAGATAATTTTTCTTCACGAATAAAAGCCGAAAAAGTCGGACATGTTCTGGAAGTTTTCGATGGTATCGCCAAGCTTTCCGGATTGTCCCAGATAAAATCATCCGAGATGGTAACTTTCCCCAACGCAGAAATAGGCGTGGCTCTTAACTTGGAGGAAGATACGATCGGTGTTGTCATACTTTCCGATTTTTCAAAAATAAAGGAGGGGGACGAAGTGAGGGCCACCGGAAAAATTTTGGAAGTGCCGGTTTCGGACAATATCATCGGGCGGGTTGTTAACGCTCTGGGTATAGAAATCGACGGCAAGGGAGTTATCAAAGCGGATAAAACCTATCCCATAGAAAAAATCGCTCCCGGTGTTATTACCCGTTTATCGGTGGACAAGCCGGTTATTACGGGTATTAAAGTGATAGATGCCGCTATCCCGATCGGCCGCGGACAGCGCGAACTTATCATCGGCGACCGCCAGACCGGTAAGACCGCTATTGCCGTTGACACGATTCTAAATCAAAAAGATCAGGACATAATATGCATATATGTATCAATCGGCCAGAAGGACTCCAAACTCCGAAAAATTCAGACCCGGCTGGAAGAAGGGGGAGCCATGGCCTATACCGTCATTGTATCCGCCGGATCCTCGGAACCCGCGCCATTGTTGTATATCGCCCCTTACACCGGAGTGTCCATAGCGGAATATTTCATGGATCAGGGAAAAGACGTCTTGATTATTTACGACGATCTTTCCAAGCATGCCGCGGCTTATCGCGAAATCTCGCTTTTACTCAGGCGTCCGCCCGGCCGCGAAGCGTATCCCGGAGATGTTTTCTATCTGCATTCCCGCCTGCTTGAACGTGCCTGCCGAAAGAATAAAGAATACGGCGGCGGATCCATTACGGCGCTGCCTATAATCGAAACGCAGGCCGGTGACGTGACCGCTTACATTCCGACCAATGTTATTTCTATAACCGACGGGCAAATTTTTCTGGAGACGGATCTTTTCTACAAGGGTATCAGGCCAGCCGTAAATGTCGGCCTTTCTGTTTCCCGCGTCGGTTCAACGGCGCAAATTAAAGCGATGAAAAAAGTGGCCGGCACCCTTAAATTGGATTTGGCTCAATACCGAGAACTCGAAGCCTTTTCCCAGTTCGGTTCTGATCTTGATAATGCCACCAAGCAACAGCTTGAACGCGGCAAACGTGCAGTGGAAGTGCTGAAACAGCCGCAATACGCCCCGATGGCCATAGAGCATCAAGTAGCGGTGCTTTATGCGCTTACCAAGGGCTATATGGACGATATATCGGTAGATAAAATCAAGGCGTTCGAGGAAGGTCTTATAAATTATACAGAAAAATATGCCAAAAAGTTTTATAAGGAAGTTACCGAAACAAAAATGTGGACTGAAGCAGGTGAGACGGAATTAAAAAAAGCCATAGAAGGGTTTAAAAAAGTTTTTAATTAACATATGAACGAAAAACCAAGTTTTAAAGATGAGTTGATTTCCAGAGGAGTGGGAAGCAGCCATATTGTGGAAAGAAACGGTAATAAGGAAATTAGATTAAGCGGGATGTATATTTTTATCCAGGATGTCAATTATAATTCAAAAAAAAGAGGACAAATAGAACAATTGTCTTTAAAATTAAATTCCATATTAAAAAAGCACGAACTGGCAAAAGGAAGAATTGAGAATATTTTAAATGGGAATACCCGCGATAGTTTTGACGAAAGTTTGATTGCAGAGAAAATTAAATTGCCGGTTTCCAAGGTAGAAAATGAAATTATCCGAATTAGCAAAGAGTTAAAACGATTGGGAGTAGAAAAAATAACAGGTAGTTTAGAATGGCCTATAAAGGAAGAATCATAAAAATAGTTTATGGCAAGCACTAAAGAAATCAAAAGAAGAATAAAAAGTATCAAAAGCACGAAAAAAATCACCAAGGCGATGGAACTTGTGGCCGCTTCCAAAATGAAAAGGGCGGTTTCCTCCACTCTGGCCTCGCGTTTGTACGCCGAATATTCCTGGGAAGTTTTGACTTCAATCGCCCAAAATACGGAAAAGATAACACATCCGCTTTTTACCGAACGAGAAGTGAAAAACATGCTTCTTATTTTGATTACGTCCAACCGCGGGCTTTGCGGCGCCTACAATACTCAGATTATAAAAAAAGTTCTTTCTTTATTAAGAAAATCAGAATGAAAATGTGAATTTAGATATTATTACAGTCGGTAAAAAGGGAGATATAATGATGCGTCGCATCGGAAGAAATATTATTGCCAGTTTTTTTGAACTGCCGAATAATATTTCCGTTTCTGATGTTGTTCCAATATCGGAGCTTGCCATAAACGAGTATAATGCCGGTCGTTATGACAAAGTTCTTATAGCTTATACCGATTTTATTTCCGCTCTTTCCCAAAAGCCGAATATCAGGCAAGTCATACCCGTTTCCAAAACAAGTTTTAAAGAACTTATAGATACTTTAGGAGATAAAAATACGGAAGCCTTGCTTCCGCAAGACGGAAGCAAGGCTTCCGTCGGTGGAAAAATGACTGATTACCTATTTGAGGGAGACCAAAATATGCTGATAAAATCGCTGGCGGAAAAAATAACGCGGATGCAGATATACCAAATGCTCCTTGAATCTAACGCTTCCGAACAGTCCTCGCGCATGGTTGCCATGAAAAATGCCTCGGAAGCTGCCGGAGAAATGATAGACGACCTGACTTTGGTATTCAACAAGGCCCGCCAGAGCAACATTACCAAGGAAATATCGGAAATAAGCGCGGGTATGGCAAGTGTGAATTAGGTTTTAGGTTCTAGTGATTAGGTTTTAGTGAAGTACAGAAACTGGAACCTAGCCCCTAGAACCTTAGTAAAAAAGGAAATATTATTGTAAAATATCAATGAATAAAAATATGCAAAACATGGGAAAAATTAAGAGAATTATAGGACCGGTAGTGGATGTCGTCTTTGAAGGTGATATTCCAAATATTTACAATGCGCTTACGGTCAAAAAAGGAAATTCGACATTGGTTCTGGAAACGGAACAGCATATTGGAGAAAATACCGTACGGGCGGTAGCCATGGATTCGACCGACGGTCTTTCCCGCGGTATGGAAGTCGTAAATACTGGTCTTCCTATTTCCGTGCCTGTCGGAAAAGAAACATTGGGAAGAATATTCAACGTCCTGGGCAATCCGATAGATAACGGCAGAGCCCTATCCGCCGCCGTATCTCCCATTCATCGCAAAGCTCCGTCCTTCACTTCCCAATCAACCAAGATTCAGATTCTGGAAACCGGCATTAAAGTCATAGACCTCATTTGTCCGGTTCTTAAAGGAGGCAAAGTGGGACTCTTTGGCGGCGCCGGCGTTGGCAAGACCGTAGTTATTCAGGAACTTATCCATAATATTGCCAGCAAGCACGGAGGCTATTCTGTTTTCGCCGGTGTCGGGGAAAGAACCCGCGAGGGTAATGACCTGTATCACGAAATGAAAGAATCCGGAGTGTTGGACAAAGTTGCCATGGTCTTCGGACAAATGAATGAACCGCCCGGAGCGCGTCTGCGGGTAGGACTTGCCGGGCTCACTATGGCGGAATATTTCCGCGATAAAGAAAATAAAGATGTGCTCTTTTTTATCGATAATATTTTCCGTTTCACTCAGGCCGGATCCGAAGTTTCCGCTTTGCTGGGCCGTATTCCTTCGGCGGTGGGTTATCAGCCCACGTTGGCGACGGAAATGGGAATATTGCAGGAACGCATAACTTCCACCGACAAGGGTTCCGTTACCTCCGTGCAGGCAGTTTATGTGCCGGCCGACGATCTGACCGATCCGGCTCCGGCCACCACATTTTCTCATCTGGACTCTACAGTTGTTTTGAATCGTTCTCTTTCCGAAATAGGCATTTATCCGGCCGTTGACCCGCTTGATTCTTCTTCTACCATTCTGGACCCGAATATTGTCGGCAAGGACCATTACTATGTGGCCCGAGAGGTTCAGCGCGTTCTTCAACGTTATAAAGATTTGCAGGACATTATCGCCATACTCGGTATGGAAGAATTATCCGAAGCCGATAAAGAACTGGTGGCTCGCGCCCGCAAAATACAAAAATTCCTTTCTCAGCCGAATTTCGTAGCCGAACAGTTTACCGGAAGAAAAGGCGAATATGTGCCGCTTTCGGAGACAATTCGTTCCTTTAAAGAAATTTTGGAAGGTAAGCACGACAACAAGCCGGAAAATGACTTTTATATGAGAGGCGCGCTTTAATTTTCATGTCCAAACAACTAAAATTAAAAATAATAACGCCCGAACGGCTGATTTTGGAAGAAATGGTAGAGCAAGTCAGCTTGCCAACCACTTTGGGCGAAATCACTGTTTTGCCGGATCACATTCCGCTCATAACTCAACTTATCTCCGGAGATATTGTCGCATTGGTCAGTGGCGAACATGTGCCGATGGCCGTGGTGGGCGGATTTTTGGAAGTAAAGCAGGACGAAAAAGGAGTTACCAATGTGGCTGTGCTGGCGGATTTTGCCGAGCACATTTCCGAACTTTCGGAAGAAAAAATCGAACAGGCAAAAGCTCAAGCGCAGAGGCTTAAAAAACAAATGGAAAATAAGGAGATCGTGGATTACGAGCATTTTGCCGCGGAACTCGAGCGTTCGCTCACCCGTATAAAAATTGCCGATAAATGGAGAACTAAAAAATACAGGAAATAAAATCATGAACAAGAAAAAGTCGTTGGCTTTAAAAAAACACAGAAAGAAAGCCGGAAAGCAAGTTTCGCTTCGCTACCGATAATTATTCTGTTATACTTTCTTTATGTCTAAATTTTTCGTAGTGGCTACGCCCATTGGAAATATGGGGGATATAACTTTTCGGGCTGTTGAAACACTTAAGGGAGTAGATTTGATATTGTGCGAAGATACCCGGGAAACCAAAAAAATTCTGCAAAAATACGCCATTAATACGCCGACAATGAGTTATCATTCTCAAAGCAAACTCTCGAAACTGGACAGGATTTTTGAATTATTGAAAGAAAGAAAAAATTTGGCCTTGGTTTCCGATGCCGGCACTCCGACTATTTCCGATCCCGGAGCTGTGCTTATTTCTCAGATTAAAACACATCTCAGCGATAGCGTAGATATGATTCCTATTCCGGGTGCTTCGGCTGTTATTACCGCGCTTTCGGTTTCTGGATTGCCGACTCACGAATTCACTTTTCTCGGTTTTCTTCCACATAAAAAGGGGAGAGAAACTTTATTCAAGGAAATTGCGGAATCGAAAAGGACAATGGTCTTTTATGAATCTACTCATAGGATTTTAAAAACATTGGAATCGCTCCAAAAATTTTGCCCGGACAAAAAAATCTGTCTGGCTCGCGAAATGACCAAAATTTACGAAGAATTCAAAACCGGCTCTCCATCTGAACTTCTAGATTATTTAATCAAAAATCCCATCAAACAAAAAGGAGAATTCACTATATTAGTGTCCTAATTTACAGCAAGTCTTCCGGATCAACGGATATTTCATAAGAAGGAGGCAAAGAAGAAAGCAGATTAAAGAGATTTTGGTCGATTGAGGAGCCGGCCGAAAGTTCAGGCAGAGACCATTTTTTTGGTTCCAATTTTATCAGCACGTTTGTCACATATTTGTTTTTGTTTTTGGCTATAAATCCGCTGAAAATTTCTGGATTGTATTCTTTAAAGAGCTCTCTCAATGTTCTCTTTGCTTCTATGAAGCTCTCCTTATCTCCCAAATAAGTAATTTTAATAAAGCGCTTATAGGGCGGATAGCCCAAGTTTTTTCTGTCTTCTAATTCTTCCCGAATGAAAGGAAGCAAGTTCTCCGATTTTACCGCAAGAAGTGCGGGGTCTTTTTCATTTTTTGTCTGGATGATGATTTTTTCTTCTGTTTTAGAAAATATAGAAAGTAGAATTTGGATTATTTTCTCGCTCATTTTGAAATTCGGAATACTCCATAAAGAATCGAAAGAAGCGACTATGGACAAATCTACTTTTTCCTTCAGGTAATAAAAAGCCATTTCCGTGCCTATCAAAATGGAACCTGGATTCTTTTCAAACTCCTTCAAGATTTTCTCCGCTTCCTTCGCCGTTTTTGCCGACTCTTTATCAAACTTAAAAATTTTAATTTTAGGGAACCTTTCCTTTATCTCTTCAAAAACCGTATCCGTTCCTATACCGAGCGGTATCAGGTTCCAACTCCCGCAATTGGCGCATTTTGTTTCCGGATCTTTCTGCATACCGCATTTATTGCATATAAACATTCTTTTTTTGCCGTCGCGGGACAGATACAACACCACCGGAGCCAGGCATCTTTCGCAACTCATTGTTTCGTTGCAATCCTTGCATACGGTGTAAGTGGCCAGCCCTTTTCTCAGCGAAAATACGAATATATTTTTTTTATTTTTTAACGCATTTTGCATTTCTTCTAAACTTTTTTCGGAAAATATTTTAAAGGGATTTTTAGTTTTTTCGTCTTTATTTTCTTTCGGATTTATTATTTCCAGGGCTACTCCGTTGAAATTAATTCTGAAAGACATCGGATATACTTCGCTTAAACCGTCTGTTTCTTTTCTGGCTATGGTTTCATAACGCAGGAGCGTATCACCCAATATGAATTTTGCGTTAATTTTCGAAGCGTAAAGTTCCGCAAAAACCCGCAAGTCGAAATGAGGTCTGGGTATCTGCTTATAAGCGCTTGAGCTTTCATGTTCCACTATTATTACCCCAAAATCCTCTCGGGGAATGGATAAAAACTGCGCGGTTCCCAATATCAGCACTCCGTGCGGGGAGTTGATTACCTGTTTGTATTCCTCGATAATTTTTTTAGGCCTTAGCCCTCCGTATACGGGAAAAGTGAAGTTCTCAATGCCTTTGGAAAGCGATTGATAAAATATTTTTATATCATATTCCGTCGGCAGCACGATGAAGACCGATTTTTTAAGGGCAAAATATCCGCGAATAAGGGTTTTATAAAAAGATATTCGATCTTCCAACCTGGCTTGGAAAAGTAATTTCTCGGTTTTGATTTTAGGCGAGGCAAGACCTAACGTGTTAGGTCTTGCCTCGCTGTTGGAAAATTTTGCTATCTCGTCGTATTTTTCCCTGAACACGGAAGGAATAAAAGAGGTGATTCCGCTGTTTTCTTTTGAAACAAAATAAGAACTCAGTTCAAGCGCCGATTCCATAAATTCATTTCTGAAGATAGAATGCTCTTTTATCTCGGTTATTTTTTTCAACTTGAAAGACATGCCTTTGATCCCCGATTTGGCACTTACCGCATCTTGGCAGGAAACAACCAATCCCAGAATTTTTTTGTTGCGTACGGGAATACTTACAATGCTCCCGTTTTTTATTTCTTTGGCGGTGAAATAAGTCAGATCCGTCTTAAAAGCTCCTTTTTGGAGCGGTATCACGGTCACAATTTTCATGTTTTCATTCTAGCATAATTTGTGATATATTCTCCCCATGAGGATTTTTTCGCGAAAATTAGGCATAGATTTGGGAACAGCTAACACTTTGGTTTTTGTGCCTGGAAAAGGCATTGTTTTGAACGAGCCTTCAGTAGTGGCGGTTTCGGAGCAGGATAATAAGATTTTGGCCATCGGTTTTGAAGCTAAGGATATGATCGGAAAAACGCCGGATTCCATCATCACTTACTGCCCGATGAAGGATGGAGTCATCGCGGATTATCGCGTAACGGAAGCTATGCTGCGTTATTTTATCACCAAAGCGCTGGGACGGTTCAATCTTTTTAAGCCGGATGTCATGATTTCCGTTCCGGCAGGGGTAACCTCCACCGAACGCAGAGCGGTAATCGAAGCGGCCATACGCGCCGGCGCCAAAAACGCTTACGTGGTTAAAGAACCTATCTTGGCCGCTATCGGCGCCGGCATTCCGATTTACGAATCGAAAGGATATATGGTGGTTGATATCGGAGGCGGTACGACGGACGTGGCTGTCATATCTTTGGGCGGAATTGTTTCTTCCACTTCCGTAAAATGCGCCGGAAACAAAATTGATCAAGCCATTGCCGATTACATCAAGAAAACTTTTAACCTGGCCATAGGAGACAGAACCGCGGAAGAAGTAAAAATAAAAATCGGCGCGGCTGTTCCGCTGGAAGAAGAGCTGAGAGTTACGATAAAAGGACGAGATTTTATTCAGGGCTTGCCTCGCTCGGCTCAAGTCGGAACCAACGAAATAGTCAAGGCCATAGACGGGGAATTGAAACAGATAATAAAAGCGATCAAAGATGTATTACAGGAAACTCCGCCGGAACTGGCGTCGGATATTATGGATTTTGGAATAATTATGACCGGAGGCTCGTCCTTATTGCGCAATTTTCCGGATTTGGTTTACAGGAAAACGGGAGTGAAAGCGACCCTAGCCGAGGATTCTCTTTTTTGCGTGGTAAAAGGGACGGGCATTGCCCTTGAACATTTGGATGTCTATAAAAAGACGGTCTTGAGCAAGAAATAGGGTATTTATGATTTCAGAAAATTTAGATAAAAATAATCTCCACCATGCCTATCTGATAGAGGGCGCGCAGGAAGAAGTTGTTCCGGAAATCCTCAATTTTTTGAAAAATCTTGGAATAAAAACTTCCGGCAATCCCGATTTTTACCATATGTCTTTTGATTCTTTCAAAATAGAAGATGCTCGCAACCTTAAATCAGTAGAATACGAAAAAAGTTTTACAACCGGGAAAAAAATATTTTTGATTTCCGCCAATAATTTTTTATTGGAGGCGCAAAATACTTTGCTGAAAATTTTCGAAGAGCCGATAGAAAACACGCATTTTTTTATTATCGTGCCTAATGCCGATGCTCTTTTAAAGACTCTTGTTTCCAGATTTTACTTAATCAGAACCAAGGCGGGGCTTGAAAACGAACTCAAAGACGCGGAAAAGTTCATTAAAATGCCTAAAACAGAAAGGATTGATTTCATAAAAGAATTGCTGGTTGAAGAGGAAGAAGATGAAGAAAACGAAAAGATAGAAACTTCAACTGCCCGTTCCAAAGCCCTGAAATTTTTAAATGCCTTAGAAGTAGTCCTGTCAAAGACTCCCTTTGACAAGACTGTGTCAAAGGGAGTCTTTGACATCAATACCTGCTTTCAGCATATTTTCAAAGTTCGAGAGTTTCTAAATCAGCCCGGTTCTTCGTCCAAAAATCTGATGGAATCGGTGGCTTTGATTATACCTAACTTTTAGTGTTATAATTCAAATATGCAATATAATTTCTCGGTTTTTAAAATGGAAATAAACAAGGTGGCGGATTATCTGGGCAAAGAATACAGCCAGCTCAATATCGGCCGGGCGTCGCCCATGGTTTTGGACGGAATCTCCGTTGAATCTTACGGTTCCCGCGTGCCGTTGAAGAACGTCGCTTCGGTTTCCATCGAAGACCCGAAAACTTTGCGCATTGCGCCCTGGGACAAAAACCAGATAAAAGAAATTGAAAAATCCATCGTAGCTTCAAACCTGGGATTGTCGGTTGCCACGGACGAGTCGGGTATTCGGGTTATTTTTCCTCAACTGACTACCGAAACTAGACAAAGTCTGGTAAAAGTATTGAAAGATAAATTGGAAGAAAGCAGGATAACGGTACGCAAAGAGCGCGAACGAATCTGGGATGAAATTCAAAAACTAGAAAAGGAGGGAAAAATGACCGAAGACGAAAAATTCAGGGCCAAGGAAGATCTGCAAAAAATTATAGATGAGATAAATAGAAAACTGGAAGATATATTTAGTAGGAAAGAAAAAGAAGTGTTGAGTTAATGGTTAATTAAAATAAAAATATATGTCGAATTTCATTTGTGCAATATTAACTCTGCTGGCCATACTGTTAACGGTATATTGGGGAATCGCGGAGGGGGGAATTTGGCAATTCATATTGGGAGTGCTTATCTTCTGGCTGGTAACCCTTCCGTGGGTTATGAATTTGATTGAAAAGGACAAATAAATAAGATGGAGTATGGTTGATTTATGAGCATAATTATTTTTTTAATAATTTTACTGGTCTTGGTTCTGGTCCACGAGTTTGGGCATTTTTTTACCGCCAAAAGATTCGGTATCAGAGTTGATGAGTTCGGCTTCGGTTTTCCGCCGAAATTATTCGGTTTCAAGAAAGGGGAGACGGAATACAGTTTCAATCTTCTGCCGGTCGGGGGGTTTGTTAAGATTTTCGGCGAAAACTTTAAGGAAGCCGATTTCGTGGAAGTCGGGTTTCTGGATAAAGATTCGGCAGCCAAACAGGAATTTTCCCGCAGTCTGGTCAGCAAACCGAAATATCAGCAGGCCATTGTTCTGTTTGCCGGAATTTTTGCCAACTTTCTGCTTGCCTGGCTTTTATTTTCCGTGGGCTTCATGTCAGGGCTACCCACCTCTGTCGGGAATGAACCGCAAAACTACAATATGAAAGACGTGCATCTGGTGGTTCTCTCTGTTCTGCCGGATTCTCCCGCCGAAAACGCCGGACTCAAACCGGGGGATAGAATAGTTTATGTGAAAACTGACAATGCCGCTACAAGTTATATCAGTCCCGAAACAATAAAATCCTTCGTTGCCCCGGGCAAAAAGATAGAAATGGGCTATTTGCGCGGCAAAGATACGGCATACAACATGACGGAGGTTATCCCAAAAAACGATAACGGCAAGTTTTCCATCGGTATTTCTATGGATCAGATAGGAACCGTTAAATTACCTGTTTTAAGGGCTTTTTGGGAAGGATTGGCCTTGGACTGGTTTGTGGCAAAAGGCACGGTTATAGGGCTTTATACGCTTATAGCAGAGGGTATAATGGGCAAGGGAAGCTTAGCGGAAGTTACCGGACCGGTTGGTATGGTCGGTATAGTCAGTAGCGCCTATCAATTTGGTTTTGTTTATCTGCTTTCTTTTACCGCCCTAATCTCGGTCAATTTAGCCATAATCAATCTTATTCCGTTTCCGGCGCTGGACGGCGGAAGATTGCTTTTTCTTTTGATCGAAAAAATAAAAGGTTCGCGCCTAAATCCGAGATTTGCCAATACTGCCAATATGGTGGGTTTTGCTATTCTGATTATTTTAATGCTTTTGGTTACCTATCACGATGTGATTAAACTATTCTAATATTCTATAGAATTATAGAATAGAAAAATATGCAAAGTGAAACTAAAATTTGCCAAAATTGTAAGAAAGACTTCACAATCGAGCCGGAAGATTTTAAATTTTATGAAAAAATAAAGGTCCCTCCGCCGACGTTTTGCCCGGAATGCAGATTAGTAAGAAGACTTGCCTGGAGAAATGAACGTTCTTTATTTTATGCCGAATGTGATTTTTGTAAGAAAAAGATTTTTTCCGCTTATCCCGCTGAAAGGTCTTTCCCTGTTTTTTGCCATGATTGCTGGTTTAGTGATGTCTGGGATCCGCTTTCTTATGGAAAAAATTATAATTTTTCAAAACCGTTTTTCGTACAGTATAAAGAACTTTTTGATATAGTTCCTAGGCTTAATCTTTTTCAAATAAACTCTAAAAATTCGCAATACGCGAACATTATCAGAGATTGCAAAAATGTTTATCTTTCGTACTCGGTAGTAGATTCAGAAGAAATATATTTTTCAAAAAATATTGACAGATCCAGACAAATTTATGACAGTTTAGCCATAAATGATTGCGAAAAATGCGCTTACCTTGTTTACGGCGCTAACGATTATAATGTGATTTATTCCGTTATTGTCAGAGATTGCTTTGATTCAATGTTTTTATATGATTGCCGAAATTGTTCCAATTGTTTTATGTCCGCTAATCTGCGTAATCAACGATATGTATTTAGAGGAAAAAAGTATACAAAAGAAGAATACCAAACTTTAATCAAGGAAGTTAAAACAGGTAGTTATAAAGAATTTAAAAAAATAGTGGAAGAATTTGAGAGAATGAAACAAGATGCAGTTCACCGGTTTGCTGATATCGGTAAATCAGTGAATTCAATCGGTGATGCGCTGGAAGACGTAAAGAATGTAAAAGAATCTTTTGAGGCGTACAATATGGAAGATACAAAATGGACTTCTCGTTGCTTTGATCTTAAGGATTCCTATGATGGCAACTATACTGGCCTTAAATCGGAACTTGTTTATGAATGCATATCCGGCGGAAAAAATTCAAAAAGTATAGCTTTTTTAGTTGCGCCCATAGATCCCATGCAAGATTCCTACTATAGCGGCTGGTGTGCGGGATCAAACCTTTTCGGGTGTTTTGGTGTAAGAAGTAAAAGTTACTGTATTTTAAACAAGCAATATACAAAAGAAGAATATCAAGAAATAATTCCTAAAATCATCAAACACATGAGTTCAATGCCATATAAAGGAAAAAATGGCAGAATCTATAAATATGGCGAATTTTTTCCAGTTGAACTTTCACCATTCGCTTACAATGAATCATTAGTTAGTGAACATTTTCCTTTATCTAGGGAAGAAATTGA
>ERZ1292629.1311-Hain-H43-01um-R1-1311-length-24801-cov-6_pt1 | contig 24801 bp, 26 predicted proteins | sample MGYA00564399_ERZ1292629 | MGnify/ENA primary metagenome ERZ1292629 (study PRJEB36523, sample SAMEA6512636) | groundwater metagenome | collected 2019-01-08 | study: AquaDiva: Metagenomics assemblies of 32 groundwater samples
TGGGTAATATTTTTTTATATCGTCAATATCAAACTCTTCAAGAATACTTTCTTTGGGTTCTCGCTCAAGTAAAAATCGAAATGCGTCTCGTATAAGCTCTTCGCGGGTGCGCCCAGCTCCAAGATATTCAAACAATTCATCGCTAAGAGTTACGCGGAAAGACCGAGCAGTTGTAAACGAATCCACCACCACGTCATACAATCCGTGTTCTATTTCTTCTACATCAATTTGCGCTGTTCGGCTCATTATTGTTCGAAGTTAATAGGAATTTCAATAGACTTTGATTTTTGAATGTCTCCACTCGGATTATCATTTTCAAAAAGAATAAAACCGGTAGTCGTGGTTGATTTTGTAAATGCAACACTCCCCATGAAAGGCACAAAGTCTGTCGTCATCCAATCTGCAGTTGCCTGTATCGGCACGCGCGCAAGCACCTTTCTATTTGCGTCTAAAATTGTTACTGGGAATGACGCTTCAAAAAACCACGTACCTCGAGCTTCACCTGAAATATTTACCGGACTTTTGATGACGTCGTTTTGCTTCGGAGAATTTACTTTAATATCTTCGGTAATCTGGGAAGGTGCTCCGACGTTATCAGTCGGAGTCCCGATTTCATTGTTTTGATTATTTAATGAAGCGTCGGGAACGACAGGTACTGGCTTTGCCGGAAACAATCGCAAAATAATTGCGAGTACAATCAATAATACTATAAGCCCCCCGTAAATCTTGCCTCTCATGCTAATTATTATACAACTATATTGATTAACCGCCTTGGAACAAAAATTATTTTTTTGGGCGTTTTTCCTGCAAGCTGTGTCTTTATTTTTTCTCTACTTAACGCAAGTATTGCTGCGTCTTTTTCGTTTATATCAATTTCTGTTTCGACTGAATCACGCATTTTCCCATTTATTTGAATGACGAGCGTAAAAGTTAAATCTTCTGCTATAGCTTTCGCCTCAGGCCACGAGGTGCGGTGAATTGAACTTTCATTTTTTAATACTTCCCGCCAAATTTCTTCTGCAAGATGTGGTGCAAGAGGGGCGAGCATTTTAAGTAACGCATACGAGGCGCGCGCGCTTGGCGCCTCTTCAAGCTGGCTTAGCAACTGCATTAAACTTGAAATCGCCGTATTGTACTTGAGCTGCTCTATATCTCCAGATACTTTTCTGATCGTTTTTTGAGCATAGTTTTCGGTTTCAGCATCATGCTTATCAGTATTATTTTTATTTTCGAAGTACTGCCACACGCGAGCTAAAAATCGCGTTATACCACGAATACCAGTATCGTTAAAATCTCCGCCGTCTTCAAGGGGCGCCAGAAATGCCAAATACATGCGTACCGAATCAGCACCGTACACACGAATATATTCATCAGGGCTTACGACATTACCTTTTGATTTCGACATCTTTGCTCCATCTTTTACGATGAGGCCGTGAGAACGAAAACAGGTAATTGGTTCCCCTCCCGAATCTTTTGCAAACGAAAGAAAATTCATGTCATGTAAAGCCATTGAAACAAAACGAACATAGAGAAGATGCAATACTGCATGCTCAGACCCGCCAATATACATACTAACCGGAAGCCATTTGTTTGCGCGCTCGGGTGAAACAAATTCTTTCGTATTTTTTGGATCGAGATATCGCAAATAATACCAAGCGGAATCTAAGAACGTATCAGATACATCGGTCTCACGGCGCGCCTCGCCGCCGCACTCCGGGCATGTTGTTTTATAAAATTCTGGAATATTTGCAAGCGGTGATTTGTCGGTTCCTGTTGGACGAAACTCTTTAACGTCGGGCAAGCGCACGGGCAAATTCTCCTCACGCTCGGGCATCCATTTGTCGCATTTGTCGCACCAAATCATAGGTATTGGTGGCCCCCAATACCTTTGACGAGATATGAGCCAATCGCGTAGACGATACTGAATTTTTTGTTCACCCCCCACATGCGTTACAATCTTCTCTTTTGCGTCTTGAGATGATAGGCCTTCAAACTTTCCAGAATTTATCAATTTACCATCTCCTGTAAATACATCCCCTTCGCCTTCTACTACTTTTTTTATTGGTAAGTCATATTTTCTTGCAAATTCGAAGTCGCGCTCATCATGCGCAGGAACAGCCATAATGGCACCTGTGCCGTACCCAGAAAGCACATAATCGCTAATCCAAACTGGAATCTTCTCATTATTTATAGAATTAACCGCAGAAATGCCCGAAAAAATCCCTGTCTTTTCCCCCGACGTTTTAGTCGGGGCTCCGACCCCTGCGGGCGTCGGAGTTTCCAAACATTTCATTACATATGCACGGACCTCATCTGATACTTGCCAACCTACATCCATCCAAAACTTCGCAAGCTCTGGCGAAACTGCAATAAATGTTGCGCCATATAAAGTATCCGGTCGGGTGGTAAAAATATCCACAAAATGTTTTTTATCTTCCTGCCCTGGTACATCGACAAGAAAAAAACGAATACGAGCGCCCTCACTTTTTCCGATCCAATGCCGCTGAGCGGTTTTAATATTTTCTGACCAGTCTATAACGTCAAGACCGCTGAGCAACCGTTCTGCATAATCGGTAATTTTGAAAAACCACTGTTCGAGGTTTTTCTTTATTACTTTTGTACTGCACCGCTCGCATTGTCCACTAACAACCTGCTCATCGGCAAGGACAGTTAAACATTTTGGACACCAATTGACTGAGGCCTTTTTTCTATACGCAAGCCCTCTCTTAAACATTTGTATAAAAATCCACTGCGTCCATTTATAATATTCGGGGTCGTATGTCTCCAATTTCTCCTCCCACGCGAATCCATTGCCGATTTCTTCAAGTTGACGATAGAAATTTTTTTCAGTTTTTTTTGAAAGAGTCGCTGGATGCTCACCTATTTTTAGGGCATAGTTTTCCGAATTAATGCCAAACCCATCGAGACCAATCGGCTCAAACACGTTAAACCCTTGCATGCGTTTGAATCGTCCGTACACATCAACCCCCGTAAAGGTACGAACCCCGCCAATATGCAACCCCTCGGCAGAGGGATACGGAAACATCATTAAGTTATAAAACGGCGCTTTTGCAGTATCAAAATCAGGCTCATAGGTTTTTTCATCCTGCCAACGCGCTTGCCATTTTTTTTCAATTTTTTGAAAATTATATTTCATTCATCTTCTAGTCTACGCTATAAGACGTTTGTGGGCAACAAAAAGTCGCTCTCGCGAACGGCTTGTTTTGACTATGCTGTATATCCAAGTCTATCACTAATTCGTGTTCGAATTTCAGACGTTATTCGTGGAACATCTTCTACCGAGAGACCTTGCGTTTTAATAGGATCTTCGAACGTAACAGTTACAAGAGCGCCCTTCCTGAGCCCTGTGTGCAATCCTTTTTTAGGGCTTCTCCAGCACCCTGAATACTTACCGGAAGAATTGGGTATCCATTCTCAATGGCGATTCTCGCAGCCCCAAACTTAAAAGGGCCTAACTTCCCACGCTCGCGTGAGCGTGTACCTTCAGGAAAATTAATCAAGTTGCATGTGCGCCACTCTGCTACCCCATCACGTATCGTTTTCATTGATTGGACGTGATCGCTGCGGTTTATCGGAATCTGTCCACCCCAATACGCGGCGGCATTAATGATCGGAATCCGCTTGACTTCCATCTTAAAAATGAACCGCCCATTTGGAACGAGTGAGATAATCAACGGCAGATCTAAAACACTTGTGTGATTAGGTGTCACCACAAAATATCTCTCTGATTCAAAAATATCAGCACCGTTTACGGTCAGCTTGATCCCTGCGTACCGTAGAATATGAGTTGCCCATCGCGCCCGCGCAACATCATCGTATATATAATGCCCGCGCTGCCCGGTACTCCACGATTTCATGTGCCACGCGAGTACTGCAATCGCAGGAAACCCAACACCCAGTGTTTTCCCGTAGGCCTTTGCAAGGGTTATGAAGTTTTTCACACATGCCCCCTTTCTTTAAAAAGATCTGAGAAATCTACTACCGTATTAGCACATCGATACTATAAACGGAAGAGCTTTCGAGCATTTGCGGTAGTCGCGGCTGCCACCTCTTCAAATTGCATACCACGAAGCTCGGCTACTTTTATAGCGATGTCTCGGACATACAACGGTTCATTGCGCCGACCACGATGCAGAATTGGTGCAACATACGGAGCATCGGTCTCAACCATAATACGATCCAACGGAATCTTTTGTACCACTTCATCGTAATTTCGTGCAAACGTTATAACTCCTGTAAAAGAAAGGTGAAAACCGAGACCCAAGAATTTTTGTGCATCCTCCCACGTACCTACAAAAAAATGAATCGTTCCGCCAACATCGCCCGCTTGCTCCTCTTGTAAAATACGATACAAATCATCATACGCATTGCCCGCTTCGACGCGAGGCGAGCGACAATGAATTATAAGTGGTTTTTTGACATCACGCGCAAGACGAATCTGCTCACGAAGTGTATTGTGCTGTAATGTCTTTTCTTCGTGTGACTGCCCCGTACGATAATAATCAAGCCCACATTCACCAATCGCTACTGTTTTTTTATGTATCGCAATCTCGTGATATAAATCATGATTAAAAACTTCGGGGCGAGACTGAAAACCTGTTACGCCGACAGCACCATCAGGGCCAACCTCGCCAAGCTCGCTCGCATCAACTTCAAACGAAACCAAGTGAATTGGGTGCAAGCCAACCGCCGCCCATACACCTTCAGGATACCGTTCTGCATATTTAATCGCGCGCCGCGACGTATCGATCTGCGAACCAACCAAAATCATGCCAATCTGTTCTGCTAAAGTACGGCGCACAACGTCATCACCGTCAAGTCGAAATGCATTAAAATTAACATGTGCATGAATATCAATTAACTTTAAATCCATACTCATACCTTTTTAGATGGAAATAATGCTTTATGATCTTTCACCACTATATCCCCAATGCCATCTTGCGAGCCAAAAATTTCACAAATCAATCGAGAGGTCTCCGGCATAAACGGCTCAAGAAGTTTTGAGTTACGAACTATGTGAGCGGCGAGATTCCATAATACTGCTGTTGTCTTTTTAGGATCAGTTTTTACTAGTCGGTATGGCTCGTAGTCTTGAACGTACCCATCGAGTAACGAGAAAAAATTCATCAGCAAGGTAATAGCATCTGTGAGTCGTAACTCACTCATTGCTTTTTGATACTCCTCCACAACTTCTATGTTAAAATATCGCTCGAGGTTTTCTCCTTCAAGCAATATGCGCGAATCAGATGCTTCCTGCTTCATTGCGCGCCGAGTTGGAACTTGCGCGAGAGCTTCTACTGTTGGCCGAGACAACGCCCCATTGTTGTATTTTGTAATCATCGCCGCCGTTCGTGATACCAAATTGCCAATGCCGTGTGCGAGACTCCCCTCGTACACTTCAGAAAATCGTTCACGGGTTAAGTCTCCATCTTCTCCAAACGATATCTCGCGTGTCATGAAAAATCGAAATGCATCAACACCATATTGATCAATAATTTCTTGTGGATGAATCACATTACCGATTGTTTTTGACATTTTTTGTCCACCCGTCAAAATCATGCCGTGTACAAATGCCATCTTTGGCAAAGGCAAACCAACCGCAAGAAGCATTGCCGGCCAAATAACCGCGTGAAATCGTAAAATATCTTTACCGATAACATGAACGTCAGCGGGCCAGAATTTTTTAAAATTTTCATCGTCCGCGCGACCAAATCCGAGTGCGGTCAAATAATTAGGGAGCGCATCAGCCCACACGTAAATCATATGCTCTGGATCTCCGGGCACTGGAATGCCCCACGAAATATCACGAGCAGGTCGCGAAAAACTAATATCTTCGACACTACTTTTTAAAAACGCGAGAACCTCGTTTTTTCGCGCTTTCGGCATGATTCGATACTCATCTTTTTCGAGCGCTTTAATAACGCGCGGTACATATTTGGTGAGACGAAAAAAATAATTCTCCTCTTCGATGACTTCTGGCTTTTGATTGTGGTCAACGCATACACCGTTCACTAAATCTTTTTCCGTCACAAATGCTTCGTGGCCAACACAATACAACCCCTTGTATTGTGCTTTATACAAATCCCCTGCGGACTCTAAGGTTCTCCATATTTTTTCCACACCAGGCCAATGCCGTTTCCGATCAGCCGTATAAACAAAATCATCATTTGAAATATTGAGATACGCAAGAAGTTTTTGAAATTCTGCCCGATGGCCTTCTACAAATTCAAGCGGGGTAATACCTACTTTTTCGGCAGAACGAGCATTTTTTGCACCATGCTCATCCGTACCAGTCAAAAAAAATGTCTCATCCCCACAACTTCGATGCCAACGCGCGAGAACATCGGCAATAACTTTTTCATACGCATGTCCAATATGTGGAGGTGCATTTGCATAATCAATAGCAGTCGTAATATAAAATTTTTCCATAGAAAGAAATATTAAATGATATTCTTTTTACGATCAACAATATCGTTGAGATACTCAACGAGCACCACAGCAAGTGGGATTGCAATAATAACGCCCATCATACCAGCAAGCTTACCACCAATAAGAATCGCGATAATAGCAAGCAACGGCGGCACACCAACGGTCTTGCGGACCACTTGAGGATAAATAAGATGATTTTCCATCTGCTGAACAATGAAATAAATACCAGCAACGAGTAGCCCCAATAAAGGCTCTTGAATAGAAGCTACTGCAATGGCGGGGATCGCAGCCATCACGGGACCAAAATACGGAATAATCTCAAAGAGCGCTGACAATATTGAAAGAATAAATGCGTATTGTACCTGCAAAATAGTGAGAGCAATAAATACGATAACACCGATTATCAGGCCGAGAAGCATTTGTCCTTGTAGCCACCTGCCGATTTTTCGCTGCGACCGTGCCCACAAACCAAGCACATACGCTTCGTGCTCTTTTGGAGTAACGATGCGTAAAACATCAGCGATGCCATCTTCTTGCACTGCGAGATAAAACGATATGACAATCACAAACACAAACGCAAAAATGCCAGAAAACAGAGAAGAGCCAACAGTAAAAATGCCAGCAACTGCATTATCAACATATGAATTTGCCTCTGAAGTCGCGCGTCCCAACTGAAAAACAATCGAATCTAACGGAAGAAATCCAACCTTTGCTTGCAATTGCCTAAGCCCAGCCTCAACCAAAGTTGGCAAGCGTGTAATAAACTGCTGAAAATCGCTTGCGAGTGGTGGAATTAATAAAGTAAAAATCGCGATAAAACCTGCTATACCGCCGACATATGTAATGAGTACCGCAAGAACGCGTGGTATATGATATTTGCCAAACCAATTTACTAACGGCTCTACCGCAGAGGCAATTACAACCGCGACCAGAATGATTAAAACAATATCACGAATAACAAACAAAAAAAGAACCCCAAGTAACACCAACGCAATCCGTAAGATTGTTCCAGTTGTAATTTCTATGACTGTATTTTTTTGGGGAGCCATGATTCTTTTATCGATCAAACCGTTTCTAATATTTTCTTATATGTCTCGCTCTTAATACTCGGACCAATAAGTGTGAGATACATATTGCGAGCTATAAATATTTTTTTCGCAACTCGAACAATATCTTCCTTCGTAATGCGCTCGAGCTTTTTGATAATAACATTAGGAGTTTCTATTTTCCCAAGTAAAATTTCTTGCTCACCCAAATATGACGCGACGTCATCGGTTGATTCAAGCGAGATTGCGAGACGCCCCTTGATATTCTCTTTTGCGCGAGATAACTCTTCGGTTGAAACACCTAATTTTTTAATCTTCGTTAAATTTGCAGCAATACGACGAACTACTTCTTCGGCTTTTGTATGCGGGGTACCAGCATATGCCGCAAAATATCCAACTTTTTTATAAGCCTGATGCGACGCGCGAATTGCATACGCAAGCCCATGACGCTCGCGAATATCAGAAAAAAGCCGTGAGCTCATGTACCCTCCTAAAATTGTAGAAAGAACTTCGGCTACAATGCGATCTTTGTGATCGAGTGCATATCCTCCCACGCCGACCATAACATGAGTCTGCGCGGTGTCTTTTGAAAGAATTTCAATACGCGGACCTTCTGCGAGTTTTTTTGGCTCGGGCGCTTTTGCAAATTTTCCTTCGCGCAAATTCCCAAAGGCACGCTCAATTTTTTCAAAAAGCCCACCCTCAGGGATATTTCCCGCCGCCACTACAATGGTATTCGACGCTACATACTGACTTTTCCAATATTTCAAAAAATCGGATCGTTTCATCTCACGAATATTTTTTTGCGTGCCGATAACATCCCATCCGTACGGATTATCGCCATACACCAAACGCTCAAAGACTGACCAGATATAGCGCATGGGATCGTCCCAAATCATACTCATTTCCTCAAGCACCGGCCCGCGTTCACGATTTATTTCTTCTTCTTTCAATAGTGCATTTTGCAAAATGTCAGAGACAAAATTCAAAGCAAGTGGAAAATGTTTCGCATCAACCTTAACCCAATACCCCGTCTCCTCGCGGCTTGTAAATGCGTTGTGAATAGCACCCACCGCATCGAGCATACGATCAAGCTCGCCCGGCTTTGGATAATTCTTTGTACCTTTAAAAAACATGTGCTCCAAAAAATGCGACAGGCCATTGAACGCGCGCGATTCATAATTTGACCCAGTACCTACCAGCACAAGCAATGTAACCGTATCGGTACCATGCATGGGTGCCGCGATAACTCTCAAACCATTCGATAACGTCTTTTTCGTAAATTTCATACGGCCAGTATAGCATTATTTTTCAAAACAAAAAGAGCTGACTATAAAATTCGACCAGCTCTTTTTGTTATATTTTTATGCAAGTTTTTCTGAAATAAAATTTTTGAGTTCTGTGATTGCAGCGCGTTTCTGTTTTGCGGTGTCGCGATCACGAATGGTGACGGTGCCGTCTTCAAGTGTTTGATAATCAATCGTCACACACCATGGCGTGCCAATTTCGTCTTGCCTACGATATCGCTTGCCGATGTTGCCATTATCATCGAACTCGACTGCACCAAACTTTTTTTTGAGGGATAAATATATTTCACGCGCTTTAGCTACAATATCTGGCTTATTTTTTACAAGTGGAAAAACCGCCACCTTGATGGGTGCAATTGCGGGCTTAAAAGCTAAATATATTCTTTTTTCTCCGGCAACTTCGTCTTCGCGATAGTTGGATAAAAGAAGTGCAAGCATCGTACGGCCATGACCAAACGTCGGCTCTATGACATGCGGAATAAAGCGCTCTTTGCTCACTTCATCAAAATAAGAAAGATTAATGCCCGACGCTTCTGAGTGTTTTTTTAAATCATAATCAGTGCGATACGCAAGCCCGTAGAGTTCCTTTCTACCAAAAGGGTAATCGAACTCAAAATCAATAGTCCTTTTTGAATAATGAGCTCTATCCTCTTGACCTACTTCGAGTTCGTGTACGTTCTCACGCGAAATGCCAATGCGATCAATCCAACGCCACATCTCTGTACGCCACATTTCAAATCATTTTCTCTCACAAAATATTCAAACTCCATCAAATCAAATTCTCTTACCCGAAAAAGAAAATCGCGCGGAGCAATTTCATTGCGATACGCTTTGCCAATTTGCGCAAGACCAAACGGTAAATCGGGATGCATTGTGTCGAGAATATTTTTAAAATTCACAAACATCCCCTGAGCAATCTCTCCCCGCAAATAGGCTGTGCCTCCTGCTCCCTCTATCGAGCCAACTGGTACTGGAAATAAAAGATTAAACATTTTTTCTTCTCCTAATTTCCCTTCGCAATCTGGACAAATATGCTCTGTGCGATTTTTCTCTGGCAATTGGTCAGCCCGAAAACGATGACGACATTTTGCACATTCAACCATTGGATCAGTAAATCCAGAAAGATGTCCACTCGCGCGCCAAACCGCTTCAGGCATTATCGTAGTAGAAGTTACAGCAAGCATTTCTTCACGCTCTTCGACAAAGTGCTTCCACCAAATATCTTTAATGTTGTGCGCTAACAATGACCCATAATGCCCATAATCCCACGTACCTGCAAGACCTCCGTACACCTCGGATCCAGGGAATACAAATCCACGCCGTTTTGCAAGTGATACAATATCGTCAAAAGATGCCATATGCAAACGCTAGCATATTATTGAACAACTTTCCCTAATCGTTGGGCTAACGGATCGTCAGGAACATTAGACGCCACAAGTCCTACCTTAATCGGCTGAAACGTAACTCCAGTAAAAATGTCGCGAGCATTCATGGTTGCCGCCGAAATAAGTTCTGGCGAATCGCCTACTTGTGAAAGCGAAGGAGTTAGGCCAACTTGAAATGCAACTTCACGCGCCGGGCGCACAAACCCTGTGCCTGCAGATATTTTATCGGGCCTCCATACAAGCTCTCGAGTCGATTCATTGAACGATAACGCCGGGTCTTGTGGCATAATTACATTTGCCCATCGAATATACGACGGCACTGTCGCCCGCACCTCAACTCCATCAATATCATTTATAGTATTAAGAAGTGACCATACAACAGTGTACGTTGTCTCCTCTCCAACTCGGGGAGGAAGTGGACCCGAATTTTTAATGCGTGAATCATTAAAATATCCCTTCTGTGTAAACACAACACGTGATGCAACTTTGTACTCTTTTTCTGACTTTCCTGAAATATCAACGCCCTCATACCCTAATGCGCCCTCGGGCCCACTAATGCGCCCACTGATATATACGAGAAAATTTTTATCTGCGCCTGTTTTAATTGGGACTTCTTTTTTTAGCTGGACATCAAAAGAAAATTGTCCAGATTCACCCGGGTCAACCGATGAAAGCGCGGGAATACGCGCGGCAAGCCATTTGAGAGTATTGGAATTTATTTGCACTTCACCCCCCTTACTTTGAAGCGTGGTCAAGTCCAGAACTGACCCATCGACTGCAACCTCAATATTCACATTGTGGACAACCACCGGAAGATTGTTTTTCCAATCAACGGATACGCGCAGAAGTTTACCAAGCTGTATGATGCCTGGAGCAATCTCCCCGTCTTTCGATGAAAATGAAAGTGCAAGTAATGATTCTGGGACATCAAATGAATCTGAGGCTGAAGCAAAAACAGCGCCAAATTTATTCTCAATACGATCATACAAACCCACATCGACATAAAATGTTTGTGGGCCAACAACTTGCTTTACCTTCCCCCTAACCGTAACAACATATTCTGAATTTGGTGCTATGTCTCCAATAAGCCAAATATTATTAGCTCGTGCCGCCGATGGATTTGTAGAAATAAAATCAAAACCTTCGGGATATGCAACTTGAAGCGAAAGTCCCTTGAACACTATCTCTGCATTTGAAGTCACATGAAATTTTATATCCGTCTCTTGACCTTTTTGTAAATTCTCCGGCATTTCAATCGCAATACCTAAAAGAGATTCCGTTACTTTTGATTCATACTCTGTATTTTTTGACAAACGTGCTGATGTACTCTCTGGCCGATACTCAAGATACGTCTTCCCTTTCAATACAGAGTCTTTCGCTCCAAAAACAATTGCAGAAAAGATTTCCTCTCCCTGCACATTTGGTGCGAGTGTTCCAAGTTCCCGCTTCTCGCGTTTCAGACCTGTTTTAGAGAATTCACCCACCAGTGGTTGCGATGTTTCCGGAAATTCAAATGTTATAGTGGCATTCTCAAGACTCGTTTGATTGTCATTCTTATACAGGACTTTCCATGTCACACTCTTGCCTGCAGAGACTTTCTCTCCACCTTCAACTCGAAAATTAATATGTTTCAATGTATCATTACCAACCGTAAACCCGCCCGGCAAAAGAAAGAATACAACAAGCCCAACAATAACAAATAACCCACCTACAAGACCCCACAGAATAATTCTGTGTGAATTTTTTTGCTCTTGCTGCATTTGTGGTGATGGCGGTGTTATATTTTTTTTCTCATCACTCCATGAAACTTGACTCTGTTCCTTGTGTTTCTGTAACGGAGATTTATCATAACGCTTTGAGAAATCTTCTTCTTTTTGAAATATACGCCGCCGCAAATCATCGATAGCCATAAAATAAATAGTATTCCAACATTATACCATATGATTGGTTGCAAGAATTTGCCGTATACCAGCATCAAATGCATCGACTTCCACAAGATCAGCAAAGCATTCCCCATGAGCCCGACTTTCAATAAACACAATAGCTTTGGGAGAGAAAAAGATCTTTAAATCATCTTTCTCGGGCAACATACCAACGATACGAAGTGAATTGATCTTTGCACGATTGAGAGCTTCGGTTGTTCGAATTGTATCCAAAGAAGATACAATTTCCCAAAAACCATACGCTAACTCATCTCGCACAGTGATACTCACCAAAAATTGCGCGATGTTTTGAGCAAAAAATAGTGCGTCAGAAGAAACTTTCGATTCGCTACTTTGCTCTGCGTCAAGAAGCCGCCAATATTCTCGACCTGGGGTTACCATTATACGAGCGCGAGAAAATAAATTTAAATGGCCACTCAATTTTGACTTGGCGAGTCGAACGCTTTTTGCGACTGCATCAACTCGACCTAAGTCACGAGTAAAAAATGTCATTAATCGATCTGCCTCACCCCAATCTCGCGCAGAAATTAGACGAGCATCAGTACCATAATAAACACTCATACTACCTACAAAGATTTTGTTACTTTAGTAATCGCAATAACACCTATTTGAATAATCGCTTCTCGCGTGCGTGCTGTCGTAAACGTTTTAATGCGAGCTCCTTTTTTGATCTGATCAAGCATATCGCGTGGAAACACGGCATTATCTGTAACAAAATATTCAACATTGATAAAATCTTTTGGTTGCAAATCTTGCTTTTTTCTTTCGTCTTGCAATGAACGAATGAGTTCACGAATCTCGCCCTCGGTTTTAAGCTCAGAAGTGATCGTAACATCAAGAACGACTTCTTCATCGATTGATTTATCAACAAAAATTTTTTTCACATTTAACTCCTCTTTCAAAATTTCAAAAAGCGCCTTGTCCTTCAAGCTTGTCCTTTTAAGAGTGAGCGACGCGAGTGGCTGGCGCACTTTAATGCTCGCACGCGCACGCAACTCAAGACCTTGAGCCGCAATTCGACGCGCCTCGAGCATATCAGAATTTAATTTCTTGGTGTATGCACGCCGTGCCGGCCACACATCGAGATGCACGCTCTCGGCATCACCATCCAACGCACGATATACAATTTCAGCAGCAAACGGAGTAAACGGTGCGGACAGGCGCGCGAGATCCAACAACACAGAACGTAAAACTTGAAGCCCTGCTCCATCCTTCATGCGATCGCGACTGCGTCGTACATACCATCGCGACACGTCGTTTGCCACAAAGTCTTCAATAGCGCGCGCCGCACCGACAATATCATACGCATCCATGCGCCGCGTAGCATCATCGACAAGAGCAGCAAGTCGCGACAAAATCCAACGATCAAGCACATGCGTTACCTTTTCCTGCTTCGACTTACCTCGAGTAAGACGAGTTTTTTTTACAGAACTTCCATAGAGCTCATAAAACCGAAGTGTATTTAAAAGAAGATCGAGAAAATTTCGTTTTGCTTTCACTACATCTTCTTCATTAAAAAGTTTTGAATCTTCAGGCTGATTGATTGTAAAAAAATACCAGCGCACTGCATCAGCGCCATATTTTTCGAATAATTTTAATGGATCAACACCATTACCTTTTGATTTCGACATTTTTTTACCCGCTTTATCAAGCACATGCCCAAGCGACATAACATTTTTATATGGAGCACCCTTCCCCAGCAAGGTAGAAACAGTAAGCAATAAGTAAAACCATCCCCGTGTCTGATCAATGCCCTCGGCAATAAAATCTGCGGGGTACGAAATTTTCTTATCGATGCGCTCTTTATTTTCAAACGGATAATGCCATGCGGCATATGGCATTGAGCCTGAATCAAACCACACATCAGCAACCTCATGAACCCGAGTCATTGGTGTCGCACATACTTCGCACGAAAGCTCAATTTCATCGATATATGGCTTATGAAAATCGGTCTCACCCTTATCATTACGTGGCAGGGCTCGGGATTTTACTTTATGCAATTCACCATTTTTCATGTATCGTGCGCTAGGGATTTGGTCGGGCTCAAGATTTGCTCCAATGATCGATTCTAGAAACCACAGCGGATCAGCATGCCCCACAACAAGCAAATTCTTTCTTTGGTGAAGACTCTCTGTTTTTTTATAAAAACGATACATGCGATCACGCACATCGCCCCACGACTCACCTCCATGCCCTGGAAACTTTTTTACAAACTTTTCTTCATTACTCAATCCATCACGATATGAAATTGATTCTGTCGTGCGCTCGAGGTCTCCAAGATGTATGTCTTGAAGTTCGTCATCATACAAAATTGGCACTCGAAGCTCTCGTGCAAGAATCGCCGCAGATTCTTTTGTACGCAATAAGTTTGAGGCAATAATAAGATCGATGTTTACCTTTTTAAGACTCGCTGCTATTTTTTTTACTTCTGCTTTCCCGCGAGGTGTAAGGCCGTATGTGTCATCTTTTGGCAACGAGGATCCAACACCAAGCAAATTACTTTTTGAAAACCCGTGGCGCATCAAATAATACGTATTATCAGATTTTTTTGAAAGCCGAGAGATCTCTTCCGCGGAACCAATGACCGTATTCATAACACAGGTGGGACATTTCCAAATCGGCAACGGTGCGCCCCAATATCGTTCACGACTAAACGCCCAATCTTTCGCTTCTCGAATCCATTCGCCAAAACGACCATCACGAAGATGACCCGGATGCCACTCTATTTTTGAATTTTCCTTTACTAATTCCTTACGAATACTTGAAACTCGTACCCACCACGATCTTCGCGCTCGATACAATAATGGCGTGTCACATCGCCAGCAATGCGGGTATTCATGCTCGTAGGGCACCCGACGCCATAAATACCCTTTTTGATCAAGATCTTTGATAATAAGTGGATCTGCGTCTTTCACAAAAATTCCCCTCCACTGCGGTACAGCATCTGTGAATTTGCCATCATCATCTATTGTATTAAAAATCGCGAGCCCTTCGCGCTTGCCAACCTGCATATCGTCTTCGCCAAAAGCGGGAGCAATATGTACTACACCCGTTCCATCTGCATCAGTAATAAAATCGCCAGCAACAACAGAATACGCATTACCTTCGTGCGGATACAAAGGCTCATATTTTAATCCGAGCAGGCTTGCTCCTTTCTCGCGCCATAATGGTTTGAGTTCAGGAAAAAGTTTAGAAGCAAGAGTGCCAAGCAAAATAAATTTCTCACCTCTATCGTCAACTGTTACATATTCAAGATCAGGAGCTACGGCAGCTGCCACATTTGCAGGCAATGTCCATGGCGTAGTAGTCCACACAAGAAGTGCGGCACGGCGCTCTTTCAAGTGAAAGCGCACATATACCGACTCATCGGTAACTTTTTTATATCCCTGCGCAAGTTCGTGGCTCGACAAAGTCGTACCGCATCGTACACACCAAGGCGAAATTTTATTATCCTCATACAACAGTCCTTTTTTATGAAATTGTTGGATAATCCACCACAGGCTTTCGATATAACTGTTATGCATCGTCACATATGCATTTTCAAAATCAAGCCAGTATCCCATGCGCTCAGTCATGTGCTCAAATTGCGACTTATAGATAAACACATCGGCTCGCGCCGCCTCCACAAACGCGCGAAGACCCACACGCTCTTCAATTTCTCGCTTTGATTTAATACCGAGTTTCTTCTCAACCGCCATCTCCGTAGGCAATCCATGTGTGTCCCAGCCGGCTCGTCGCTCGACTCGAAATCCCCGCATTGTTTTGTACCGTGCGACTACATCTTTAAACGCGCGCGCCTCTACATGGTGAATGCCCGGCATACCATTGGCATACGGCGGACCCTCAAAAAAAACAAAGCGCCGCGCGCGCGCGCCACCTTGTTTTACACTTCGTTCAAAGATTTTTTTACGAGCCCAAAATCCAAGGACTTCGTCTTCACTTCGCATTTCTCTATTGTATTGATTTTTTAGATTTATTCAATCGTGATCGATTGGATTGTATCGCCGATCACCATATTCTGCACAACATCCATGCCGCCAGTAACTTGCCCGAAAAGCGTGTATTGACCATTGAGAAATTGAGCATCTTTCTTTGCGACAAAAAATTGCGAGTCATTTGATATTTTAATATCGCCTCCGCGCGCAACACCGACCGCTCCGATGACAAACGGCATTTGACTTAACTCTGTATCGATATTGCCTCCACCAGTTCCCCATATGCTCTTCTTTGATTCATCGCGTGAAAATGGATCGCCTCCTTGCAAAACCCAATCTTCTACTCGATGAAATTTAAGGCCATCGAAATATTTTGCACGCGCTTTCGCAACAAAATTCTCAACCGTTTTTGGAGCGGCTTTTGGATACAGCTCCATAACAATCGCACCTTTTGCTGTTTTAATGGTAGCCTTTACTTTTTCTTGTGTTACTTCTCCTGGATTCATATTTTGTGTTGGCTTGTTATTAATGTTTTGAGCTTGATCGGTATTTTTTGCAACTTCAGGCACGGGCGCGGGACTACGACTTCCAGCCCACACGATACCCCCGAAAACTACGACCAACACCACAAGCCCCACTATTATATTTTTTGGTTCTGACATATCCATAAAAAATATAATAAACGATCTTGCTCTGCATTTCAAGCTCTACATTTTCTCGGGGGCAGAAATGCCAAGAAGTTTTGAGATACGCTGCAGTGTATTGCGTGTCAACAGTACAAGTGCAAGGCGTGAGGCGGTTAATTTTTTGTCTTCACTAATCACGTGGGTTGTTTCATAAAAATGCGTAAAAGTTCGCGCAAGCTCATACGCATAGCGCGTAAGCCACTGGGTTTCGAAATCGCTCACCGTCTCATCAACCGCCTCGGTGAACGCGAGGATCTGCTTCATGAGGCGAATCTCGGGCATTGTTTCAAGCAAAGACCAATCGGCCTTCTTGAGATCAATTTTTGCTTTGCTTTTTCGCAGAATTCCCGAAGTGCGCGCATGTGCGTATTGAACATAATACACGGGATTTTCTCTTGATTTTGCTTTCGCAAGCTTAAGATCGAATTGCATACTGCTACGCGGCGCATGCTCGAGCATAAAAAATCGAAATGCATCAGCCCCAACCGCCTTAATTACTTCTTCGGCTGTTACAAAATTACCCTTTCGTTTCGACATGGCAATAACCTTTTCGCCCTCTTTTAAACTTACATGCCCATACACCACAATTTTTAACCTTTCACGCGAGAAGCCAAATGCATCGGCAACTGCATACAGCTTTGGAATGTGCGCCTCATGGTTCTCACCAAAAACATCAACGACAAAGTCATTTTTAGCAAACTTTTCTTTATGATATGCAATGTCATTTGCAAAATAGATCGGCGTGCCATCAGACTTTACAACAACGGTTTCAAGTTCCTCGGTGGGTGAAAACCAAATTGCACCCTCTCTTTTCTTAAGAAGACCTTTGTGCTCAAGCTCTACAAGCACTTTTTTTGTTTTTGTTTTCGCCAGAATGCTTTCTCGAACAACTCGATCGAACCGAATACCCATGCTTTTGATTGTTGCGAAGTTTTCTTTCTCAAGTGCGCCAAAAGTAAATTCTGTCAGTTTTGTTTGACCTTTTTTATCTGTGAGCAATTTAGTGCCAAATTTTTTCTTTGCAGTACGCGCAATAATTTCGAGGTGATCGCCCGGATACCCATCTTCAGGAAATTCAGACTTTTTATTACATGCGCGCAAATACCAGTGCCACATGGTTGCCGAAAGCTTTCCCATTTGTGCTCCTGCATCATTATGATAATACTCGCGTGTAACTTTGTATCCTTGCCATGCCAACAAATTTGCTATTACATCGCCAATAGGACCGCTCCGTGCATTCCCAACATGCAACGGACCCGTAGGATTTGCGGAAATAAATTCAACACAAGCGCGCCCAAGATTTTTCTTTTTTGCAGGTTTTAAAAACTCAAGAATTTCCCTTCGCAAAAACTCAGGCGCTAAATAAAAATTTAAGAAACCTGGAGGCACTGCTTCCACCGAATGAAATATGTTTGAATGTTTTTCTTTTATCCGCGTCGCGATAGTAGCCGCAATTTCAAGCGGAGCCTTGCGTTCAAGCTTCGCGCGCACAAGTGCGATATTTGAAGAATAATCACCATGCGCCTCAATCTCTGACCGTTCGACTGAAAACAAAATATCACTCCCAACTTCTTGGGCAAGAATATCTCGAATCATTTTCTGTATGTTTTGTGACATAAATATATAGCCACTCTAACGCAAATTCATTATTTGTACTATATTGAAGGCAACTAGCTTTTCGCATCAGCGTCGGAGCCCTTTGGGTTAAGCTGTGCGTAAAAGCAAGTTGCCGAAAATTTATGCCAACACAAAATAAGAAAGTATATTTTGATTATGAAATTCTCGAAACGTTTGAAGCAGGCATCGAGCTTTTTGGCTTTGAAGTAAAATCAATTTTAAAAGGCAACGCTCACTTGGAAGGTGGCCGCGTGCTTGTCCGAGGTAACGAAGTTTTTTTGGTTGGCGTTACTATCCCCCCCTATCAAGCAAACAACACGCCTCGCGACTACGAACCTGACCGCACGCGCAAACTGTTGCTTCATAAAAAAGAAATCTCACGACTTACCGGAAATCAAAGCCAAAAAGGCTTGACATTGGTGCCAATTAAGTTATATAATAAAGGCTCGAAGATCAAGCTTTCGTTTGGTATTGCACGCGGCAAGAAAAAATTCGACAAACGCGAGACAATCAAAAAGCGCGAGACGAAACGCATGGTTGACAGGGCCTTGAAAAATGAATAGCTATATTTAATCGAGTTTTGTGAGGTTGTAGGGTTCCCGCACTTTTCTAATAAATTTCAGCACTGCGGGATTAAGACCGAACAAAAACGAGAAAATATAAATTATGGGAGTGATAGGCCTCGAGGAAGCGGGGCGTACATAATGCATAGCGAGCTGAAGACGCTCGTAAAACACTTCACAAAATAAGTGCAAACTTATTTAATCGCCAGCCAGCTATGGCTTTTGCCTAACTGACTTGGTGTATCCCCTACCCGTAATGGATAAGGGCATCGACTCAACCATGCTTGAGGGTTGAACCATCGGTGTTATATTTCAAGCTTGTCTCATATTCTGCTCTGGAAATATGAGAGACCCTTACAGAGCGCCCTCGCAACATTTTGCTGGTCGCAAAGTTGTGAGTACTCAAGACCAGCTATCTATGTAGACGTTGTGAACAAAACCTCTTTCGATGTGGGTTCGATTCCCACCACTTCCACTTCTTCGCTCCTTCTGGAGCTTCGAAGTGCACGCACCACATAGCTTTCCCGATAGAACGCGAGCATTTCGAATAAAAATAAAACGAAGAAGTGTCCTGCGTAGCCTATGGCATAGCAGGGCATCTCTTTGTATACTCAAAAAATGTACTATGTTTACATATTAAAAAGCCTTAAAGACGATAGTAAATATGTCGGCACGACAACCGATCTAAAGAAGCGACTAGCCGCTCATAATTCAGGCGGTAACAAATACTCTTCAAGTAAAAAGCCTTTTCGGCTTATTTGGTATTGCGCATTCTCTGATGAGAAAAAAGCGTATGATTTTGAAAAATATCTAAAATCAGGATCTGGTTTTGCTTTTGCAAGAAAACGACTTGCGTAGCGAAAATCCGCGTGTGAGCTGAGAAAGCGCGCGATTCCCATCGCTTCCACAACGAAAATGCCCTTAATTGATAAGGGTATTTTTTGTGATAAGTAACAGGAATTGAACTTGTAACTAATTACCTAAAATTATTGGTATAATGAACAACAGTCGTTTTATATATTAGTTAATTTAAATTTTTAGCCTATGGAGGGAGAAGCCAAGCAACCAGAACTACCACAATTACCACCCCTGCCAAAATTTGACAGTGCGTGGACTGGCACAAATATTAGCACTGGAATCATATTTGTTTACATAGCATTTTTTGCTTTACAGGGCGCAATTTTTTCTTATGTACAACTCTCTCCTATTGCCACAAGCTTATTTTCTTTTATTTTAGGTATTGTTGCTATTTTTGCAGGAAGCATCTTTGGCGTTAAATATGTTATATCAAGAACAGAAATTGACCCAAATACAATTAAAACAATTAGCGCTATAGCGGCATTTGTACCAACCATTGTTAATCTTTTTACTTCTGGCTCAGGCGCGCTTTTATTTACAATATTTGCTGGTGGCAAAACTTCATTTACTGCCTCTCTTATAGTGCAAGACATCACAATTTCTGTATGCAGTATTGCTGTAATTTTTGCTGCAACCTTTATCTCTCTAAAAAGATATATCAATTTACCGAAAGGCGTCCATTATATTTCTAACAAGCACATGTACACGCTGCTGTTTATTATTATAGCTTCTTTCGGGATTCAGTATTGGCATTTTTATCAGAAAAAATCGGCAGAAAAAAATAATTTTATACAAAAATATGGCACATTAGAAGACATACAAAAAAATTATCAACAAGAGGAACAAAAATTACGTGATGAATATAATCAAATAATCTCGCAGCCACCAACAGCTAGTACCACGCCTACCACACAAGCCACTCCAGGCACTCAACCTCCAAATACAGCCCCAAAGCAAGCAAACCCCTTGCCGCCACCCACCATACACAGTGGATTTACAGGAGAAGTAAGTAGTGAAGCTGGAGAAATTATCGTAGGAGCTAAAATAAAATTCACCTCTGCAGACGGAAAAATTAATAAAGAAACTACCTCTGATGCCGACGGCAGATATGAAATTTCACTATCGGCTGGAAAATATAGCGTTCTCGCAACTCATCCTGGTTTTGAGTTCAGCTCATACCCTGGGTACTTTATAATTGCTAATGGTATTGAGGTTGCAAATATTGAGATGACCGTCAAGTGATAGTGCTTATATGCGGAAGATAGACTCAAGCCTAGAAAGACTCGGTTTTAAATAACTTTTTGAATCACTACTTAAACAGCAAGTTGAGCATACGCCCTCTCAATTACAAAAACCTAATTTTGAGTTAAAAGTAAAGGTAATGTTTGGAAGTATTCGAATAGTATCTTTCTAGTTTCACAACGAATTGCAAAAAGACTGCTTTTTGTGTTTGATTAATAATAGACAGTTTTTTGTTAAGCCATAGAATGCTCAAAATTCCTCTCCCAACGAGCAAAGATGGAGGCAATGCTTATGAGCAACAAACGAAAAATCGGAGTGTTGCTTTGGATCCTTGCAGTTCTTATTGTTGGTAGCTGGGCGGAAGTTACGATAACAAATCGATATCTTTGGTGGAAAAAACTACACTCACCACACAAAGAACTAATGATGCTCGTCGAGCCATTCGGAATGCTAGTAATTGGATATGTTTTAATCGCAATGGCAATTATCTGTTTGCTTGTCCTCCCATTCTGGATGCACTACTCTCGAAATCAGAAAGAGGTGTGATATGACTCATGAATGCGGAGAAAATATGCGTGGATACATTATAACTCTACCGAACGACGCGCATGATAGCACCCCACCTCAGCTCTGTCCTTCTCTTGATACATGGATTAAATCAGGAGGAAAGCCAAAACCAATTCTAGAATGTCCGTTCTGTGGCACCAGCCTTATTAAACCAGACGAAAGTCTTGAACTAAAAGCCTCCGCTGCGTAATCGGTGTGAGGCTTTTTCTTTTTGAAAAATTTTATGATTTCTTTTTAAATTTAACAGAAAATATCGGCTCGTATTGATTGCTGTGCTCGTCGGTAATGCCCATGCTCTCGCCTTTCATGAGATGCGTCAAAGCTATATCGCTCAACATCTCATTGTCAGTCTTTAAGCTATTTTTAATACTCTCAAGTCGAGCAAACTCGGCCGATGAAGCGCGCTGAATATCGTGCTCAATGCGAAGTTTTTTCTCGCGAATCTTTTTATACTCCTCAATAATTTCTCGATATTGAGTACTATTTTCGAGCGCATCTTTATATGAGCCTCTCAACTCGCGCTGTTCTCGTCGAACTTCTTGTATCCGATCAAATACCTCTTGAATATTTTTCATACTTATAAATAATTTAGCTTATTGGAGTACCTTACTATAAAATTTACATCTTGGGCAGACTGCATAACTTTTTTGAATAAAAAAACTCTCCGGAAGGCTTCTCCGGAGAGTTAACAATTCAAAGCGAAAAAAATACTACTGTGCTGTGTAGCAGATGCTGTGAAGCTTCTTGCCTTTGGGCACCGTCTGCACTCGTCGAATACGAGCGCCACCATGCATAAAGACCGATTCGAGCTCACGCCCTCCACACTCTTTCCTCATGATTCTGCCCGCCGCAATTACTTTGATACCGCGATCTGCCATCACCCACCTCCACATAAAATTTGGGAGAACAAGCCCGATTTGGATTATAGCACACTTTTAATAAAAAGCAAGCCTCGTAATAAAATTTTAGTTTATATGAATTTTGAAGGTATTTGAGCCGCGAAGTTCATGCTTTCTACATCCATCTGGATAAGAGCATACTGTATGTACGCCCATGTACCAATACCAATTACCACAACACCTACAACGGTCCAAATAAACCACCGATCCTGAAACATTGCTACCATAGGACACATTATACCACGCGTGTAAGAGCGTACAATCACTATTGTTGATAACAAGCCCACCACGCCGCCCCTTCTTGACGATATACCGTTCCCTGTGTAGAATACGAGCACATTGGTACCACGACCACGCATCAATAATTCCATACGAGCACAAGAAATTCGAGTTATCGGGGCTTCGGGTGAGAACTTAGGGGTTAAATCTCTCGCAGATGCCCTTAGCCTTGCCTCACTGGCCGGTCTTGATTTAATCGAGATCGCACCGACTGCTCAACCACCTGTCGCACGAATAATGGATCATGGGAAGTATTTGTACCAACTTGATAAAGAAAGCCGAAAGGCAAAGAAAAAAACGAAAGAAATTGAAATACGCGGCCTCCGGGTTCGATTAGGCACTGGATCACACGATCTTGTACTCAAAGCTAAAAAAGCTGAAGAGTTCATTCGAGGGGGTGACCGAGTACAAATTCAACTCACATTACGTGGTCGCGAGAAGTATTTAGATAAAAAGTTTATTGAAAGCCGGCTATCAAAGATTCTTGAAGCGATAACGATACCATTTAAGGTATCTGATGCTCCAAAAAAAGGTCCACGAGGCCTTCTTATAACCATAGAGCCCGATCATGGCAAAAACAAACAAATCAGTACAAAAACGAATACGAGTAACGAAAACCGGCAAAATTCTGAAGCGCAAACCTCACCAAAACCACTTCAGCGCGAAGCAAAGCCGATCTAAACAGCTAGCAAACAAGGGCTGGAAAGAGTTTGATTTTGGTAAAATAATTAAAAATCGCTATCTTCCAAATTCATGACCCTTCAACAACTTCAGGATAACAATAGTGAGAAATTCGAACTATGACACGAGTAAAACGAGGAATGGGCGCACTCAAACGAAGGCGCAATGTCCTAAAACAAACAAAAGGATTTCGCTGGCAACGTTCAAAGAAAGAACGAGCAGCAAAAGAAGCGCTCTTGCATGCTTATACCAACTCGTTCCATGACCGCCGCAAGAAAAAACGCACATTTCGAGCCCTTTGGAACATTAAGATCAATGCAGGCGCCCGAGCAGAAGGTACTACCTATAGCAAGCTGATCGACAAGTTTAAGAAATCAAATATCGGTCTTGATCGCAAGATTCTGGCAACACTTGCAGAACATCATCTAGAAGTTTTCCGAAAAGTTCTCGCGGAGGCACAAAAGTAACAAAAATCCCCCATTTGGGGGATTTTTGTTACTTTTGTAAAATGATTATGATACAACTGCTTGGGTTTGATTATTTGTCATGACGAGCGCGTGCGCTTTCTCAAGTAAATCTCGCACATTACGATGTTTGAGTATCTTCATAGCTTTGTCATACGGCACCCATTGAAAATCTTTATGTTCTTCCGAAAGTTTCACATCGGAGGAAAATACTTGCCCTAAATAGAATACAACAAACTTCAGACGCGATTCGGCGTCCGCAGATTTTGGCGGCCATTGAAAGCGAAAACGAATTGTTTCTTTGTAGTTTGGAAAAAACCGGATACGAGAAATACTTGTTTCCTCACGAATTTCGCGGCGCGCGGTGTCAATCGATCGTTCACCTTTTTCAACATGACCTTTTGGGAACGCCCAATGACCTCGAGTGTGCTGTAACAACAAATAAAGCACCCGCCTTCCCTGCCTGCGAAATAAGATAGCACCAGCAGATTGTTCTACTTTTACTTTTTTTGGTTTATTTTGCATTTTGTTTTTTGTCGTCGCCTGCCTATTATAACGCCAAAAGTTTGCGTTTTTCTTTAGGAGTTTTTAGAAACTTCATTAAAGCTCCAAGACCAAGTGTATTTATTACACTATGACGAGATAATCCTGCGCGACGCGCTTGCCCTATACCATACTCCAAAAATGATAACTGTGCAACCCGGTGCGCGTCGGTATCAATACTAAACCAAACACCCTCTTGCGCACCCATTCGTATATGCTCGTCTTTTAAATCAAGCCGATATGGATGTGCATCAATTTCCATAATAGTATGTGTTTCGCGCGCATGTCGAAGTACTCGCACAATATCAACACGATAGGGTTCGCGTTTATGAAGTA